>Ga0307518_10000554_pt1 | contig 28499 bp, 43 predicted proteins | sample 25_EM_MG_FD_203889 | JGI IMG/M metagenome (GOLD analysis project Ga0307518, IMG submission 203889) | Populus trichocarpa ectomycorrhiza microbial communities from riparian zone in the Pacific Northwest, United States - 25_EM | ecosystem: Host-associated > Plants > Roots > Unclassified | place... | reverse complement strand
TGAGTTGTGCATCTTCAAGTGCAGACCATAAAGTATCCTGGCATCAATTTAGACCATCAACTTAGATGAGCACAGTTGATGAACTTGCCACCACAACCAGTATGTTTGCACATGGGATGTTCAGCCCTACCATGCCAACTCCAGATAGGATAAGCACACATGGGCCTTGCTTGCGGGTGGATTGTTTGAATGCCTCCAGATTTTCTTTTCTTTGGATAAGGCTAAGTTTTCGATTCACTTCAGTGGCTTCAAAGTTGTAAACCTCCAATATCTACCAATTCACATCAGCTCATGCATAGTAATCCATAGTAGTAACCAAGCTCACATCAAAAATCACTTGATTCGAAGATGGAAAGGCTGAGTATATAACAGTCTTGTCAGGCTGTTCTGGGTTAGCCTCAAAGGTTCCAAATTTGGAGTCTGGCAACACATCTCTCCCATCATTGGAGTGGGTGAGTGGCTGGCGCCCATCAGATCCAAGGTGGTATTCCACAACCTTTGCAAGGATGTCAGTTTTGACTGTCATAAGACCACCTTCTCGCCACTCCTCAATTGACTTGGGTTTTTTCCAGGTGTCAGTAAATCGACCCTCATTGCAGCATGGGTTGAGAAGGGCCCGCCTCAGGTCAATGTAGAAGTTCTGCAGGTGTGATCAGGACAATAGGCAACAAACACAGGGGAAAGCCACTCACCTTTCCTGCACCATACACCAATGCTGCCCCACGATCCTCCACCAATTCACTGGCAATCTCAGCAAGGTTTTCCCTCTCCCAATCATACATGCTGAGCAGTAAGATGTGCTCCAGAAAGTAGGGTAGACCAGATATTGGGCAGCCCTGGTTATCGACAGAGTGAATTCCCCGACGAACAACACAATCTTTGACCTTTTCCTGAATGATCCCAATAAATTGATGCATTAATCGAGGATATTTGAAGTTGGATTTGTTCATCGGCTGTGCATTTCCAACTAAAGTTCCTCAGAGAATAAGGCTGTCTAATCCACTCTCTTTTCTGATCTTTCGGTCTTGACGAGCGGCAGCATTCATTGCAGTGACATGGCTCCGCTGTTCAGCAAGATCATCTTCGCTATCAAAGCCATCAATGCCCAGCCACTGGCCTGTGATCCACAAGTCCTAGTACAAAGGCATTAGCTTCACTAAAATGGGGAAATATAACCTAGTATGTACCATTGGTGAGGTCATCACAGGTGTTGCAGTCATTGCAACAGTGCCAAAAGACTTCTCCCGAAGAGCATAAAATGCAATGTACATCCTGTTGTATTTTCGTCCAACATGGGCCTCATCCACAATAACCAAAGACCATGTTTGTCCATAACACGTCTTGTGCTTGTGATTTTCAAATTGCATGCTCGCTATGGGGCTTGGACCAATCAGCTTTTGATCATCTACATACAATGATGCATTGCTATGAATGGCCTAACCAGCTGTCAGCCTAACCCTTTCCATAGAAAGTCGGTGAGATGACTTACTGTGTGTGGAACAACAATAATCCTACAGCCTGGGGGGAGGTTACTCATAGTATAGTATTTGGTCCAAAATTCAGGCCGGGACTCCATTTTTCCAGTGTAGGGCAAGACATCAAACTTGCCATGTTCAAGATAGCGTTCAATTTCAGCCTGGATTTGTGATTGTAAGTTGGTAGGACAGGTGATCATGACTGGGTCATCAGAGATGTTTCCAGCCTCCAGGGAGCCAGGTCCTACTCCAGTTCTGCAGGTCGTCTTTGCTGTAGTTGCCAATAAGCATTTGAGTAATAAAACAGTAGAAGGATGTGTACACTCACCCCATTTACCAGGAAAAGACTGATGTCTAGAAAAGTGCTCTCGAAAATGGGCCAGGATCGCAATGAGGCCGACAGCTTGAAGTGTCTTACCCACACCCACTTCATCCATGAGGAGGATTGGCTTACCCTGCAGGATTCGGTCGACCATATGAACTATTCCCACCAGCTGGTGCCAACTAACTTCAAGGTCTTCAGCTGCTGGGTTGGTGGCCAGCCACTCTATCCCTTCCTTGGACCATGGTTTCCAAATGCCATCCATATCTATCTTCCTTTGGAAGCCAGGAATCCTCTGAATACTCTCTAAGCCCAGCATTTCCCAGAGTTGTTGGCAAGTGCAGCCTTGATACTGCTCCACCCCCTCCTTCCATTCACTTATGGCCTCTGAAACACCCAAGATTTCAGGATCAAATGATGGGGGTAACTCCTTTTCATCCCCTGATATATCAAGGAGCATTTTGATTTGAACCTGAAGCCGCTCTGCCTGGTCCTCTGTGGCTAGTTTGGCCAAGGCTTCTCAAAGAACCTTGGGAAGTTCAGAAGGAATTAGTAGTTTTGAATGGACATTGTTATTGGAAGATGTGCCACATACTTTTTTGATTACCTCCATCCTGACTTACCCCAAGAGCTGCAAGCATGTCGAACAGTTGTTGTTTTTTAGCTTTCAGTTGATCTTGCGTCTCTGCATCTTCAAAAATGGCCAGGCATCTGAGAACTTTCTCAAAGCAATTCAAGTATGCCCGAATCTTGCTGGTTGGTGGAGCAATTTTTGCCCCCATGAACTCTGCAGTATGGTTAGAATTTAAAAAGAAAAAAATATCATACTTACCATCCCAGAGCCAATCTAATTTTTCCAGGTCTTTTTGCAACCAATTAACCTGAGCTACAGTATCCTTCCGTGCTTTGTGCCACGATATGGTAACAAGTGCTTCCACAAAGTTCTTGATCTCCGGATAGTAATAACGATCAGTGACATCCAGATACATGTCATCACCAAATAGGTTGTAGGTGATGGTTTCAAAAGACCTGTCTGCATGGGTGTTCTTCAGCGGTGGTAGCTGTGCAGGGAAGGCAAGTTAGTTGGTATATCAGATGTGTTAGTTGGACATTCACCTTACGAGTCTTCTCCCTCCTGAGAACAAAGCGAGGGCCACAAGTGTGGTGATTCATGCCTTCCAAGACAACTTCATGGATCCTCCAATCCTTGGTCAAATGGCGGTTGACCCATTGAATCCAGGAATCCCTGCCAAGAGAATTGTTGTCAGCCTTTTTCTTGAAAAAATTCAGTTTGTGGGTTTGTGTCATGGGTTTTGCAGCTGAAATGAATGCCTTGACAGCCTGCAGTGCATCATTGCTCCAGTTGAATTGTTTGCAGTCTTCTGACTCCCACGGTGCCTCTGTGATACCTGTCAACTTTTGCCAGGTTGGCCAGGATCAGATTGGAATGGAAAGGGAAAGATTCAGTAGAGCTCCAGCCGCAGTGAAAGAAGGCATGGTGGGCAACTCAGTCACTCAGCTGGTGGTGCAGTGCGGGAGCAAACTCGCCTTGCTTGGCTCACCCTGTAAATCGTGAGAACTTGGTGCCTCCTAACATTCCAGCACTTGCCGCCGCATTTGCGGTAAATAATCTTACTGTCCTTCAGGTACTACAAACAAGGCAGAACAGCATAGAAGTTGCACACGGATGACACAATCGTCAATGACTACGTCACCATGACTTATGATGATGACAAAGTGACTGCACTGAGAAAATGACAAAGATGGTCCCGTGCAGAAGGAAGACGCCTACCACCGGCACTAATACAATAATAGTAGGGTTAATTTCATACTGCAGCCAAATTGTAGAACTTTGTATTGCGATCATAATTATGCTGTGATCTACATGCTAATCCAAGATAATGGGTTGCATGCATCAACGCTGTCTGTTGCTGTGGCATGGCGTCATTATCGTCCATCAATATTGTTGCAGTGGTCATGTAGATACTGAAGCTGGGGTCGTTGGTACTAATCATCATCGTCACATCGCAGTGAGCAAGCGTGCTGGCGCTGTGTTGTTGCCATCATTGCCAGTCATGGTCGCAGTCGCGGTCACGTCGCAGCGTGTGCATGCCACGTGCTGGCACTGGGGTTGTCGCCATTCTCATCATTGCCATCTATGCTGCTGATGGTTATAGTAATGATCGCACCACTGTGTGCGTGCGTGCTGGTGACAGGTGCAGGGTCACCGTTGACGGCAATGCTGATGATGGGGTGGTGGCTGTCGATGAGTGGTGGTGGTGATGGTGGTAGGTGTTGCTGTTAGGCCATCGTTGGGTGTGAAGCTGTGTTGCCATCATTTGGTCCGGTGGAGAGGGTGGTGGTAGGTGTTGTATTGGTGGCGGGGTCATCGTCGTCATCATCAGTGGCATGGTGTTGTTGGCGGTGGCGGCATTGGTGGTAGTCATGTGGTTGCCATGGGTGGCTGGGCTGCATGGTGTATGCAGGGCGGGTGCCCATGCAATGGACTGGTAATAGTAGTTAGTAAACAAAAAAATGAGCAGTGGGGGAAATCGCGCTGTATGGGCGTAGGTGTATGTGTGCACGTAAAGGACCTGTAATAATGGTTAGAAGACGAAACGAAAAAAAGAAACATACCTGCAGTGCAGGTGTGATTGCGCTGCAGCGGTGTGGTTGATGCTGCTACTGCTGGTTGTTGTTGTCAATGTCGTTGTCGGCAGTGCTGGTGTGAGAGTGGCAGCATCAGTGCACAAACAGTGCAAATTGATGATGGTAGCAAAGTGGGGAGAGCGGGGGTGGGGGTGTACAGGGAGGGATCAGCCATAGTGACAGTACTACAGGGACATACCTGGGCACTGGAGGTGCGAAATATGGTGTACACGAGACGGATGGTGTTGGAAACCATGCAGACGCATCAAGTAAGCACAGGAGCGTGCCAAGCGTCGAAACGGATGCGAGACTGAATGTAAACACGCCAGAACACCTTGAAAGAGGACAAAACTGCCAGACTTGCCTAGTGGAATTGCAAGGCAAGCCCCAGACAGTCCGAATGGCGTTGGAGACCGCACAGATGGGTTGAAGAAGTGCACGGACGTGCATAGAGTTGCAGGCGACACGGAAACGGCTGCAAACGCACAACAGAACGTCAGAACATGACCAAACAACTCAAAAACACAAGTCTCACCTATTAAGGCTGCAAGGCAGCACCCAGACGAGCCTGACAGCAACGGGAACCATGCAGATGGGTCGAGGGTGTGCATGGAGATGTACAGCATTGGAAACAGGAGATAAATGGCTAAAAACAAAGCTGAATGCATTAGAATGCGTCGAAATGGTTCAAAATGTAAGACTCACCTGATATGCATGAAACCAAGTGACCCAAGTGCACTAAACGATGGAGAAGGGTCAGTGCAAGTGACATTAACATATACGCACCGCTGAACATGCCGATTGAGGTTCCAAGGTGAAGGATCGTCTTGGGACGAGCTGAGAGTGCAGGAGAGGTGATGGTGGCGAGAAACATCAACAGATGAAATGGTGACAATGGCAACCGGCAACTGGCAACTGGAGTGGCACAACTAGAGGTGGCAGCATTGACCCAATGCGGGTCAATGGAGCAGTGCTGGCTGGAGATATCAATATATGCGCTACAGCTAGAGATCATGAAGAAACGATTTACCAGCGTCGTCCTGGCCACCCACCAAGTCCACAGAGCATCTGTACAGACTCATTAGACAGGTCACGGTGATGGCGACATGCGGAAGGCTTAAGACTGAGCGGATAGACGTCAGAAAAGCGCAAGAAGATGAAATCACCTACCTACGACGCACAAAGGGCACGCAGAAACCTGGAAACGACTCGAAACATGCCAATGGAGACATTGGACTCAGGTGTCGATGCAGTCGAATCAAATTCAAATCTATAAAAGTTACTGAAGATCGGGAACACATACCTTGGACGCTTTACCTGGGCGCTACACAAGCAGCACGAATCTTACTAACAGGTTTCCACAGCCACGTGACTTCTCGTGCACCGGCGTACTGCATTGTCGGGATGTCAATGTACTGTTTCTGCGAGATTCTGATTGTTAGTTTGTTTTATGTGCCCGATCGCACTCAATCTCGATGGGCCAACAATTTTGGCAGGCCTCTAGCTCAAGTTTCATTTTATTCATCTTGACCGCTCGCAAAAGCAGGTCATCTCCTCATATGGCAACACCTTCAACCCGTCTGCCATCTTTCTGACATAGGTGTATGGGTCAACCATGGTAGGTTTCCACCCAACTTAGGACTCTAACTGTTTGTTTAGCTTGTCATTCCACTTGTGCCCGGCCTGTTTCAGGCTATGTAGGGGCTTGATCAAGTGGTATCGCAGCCTTTGGGCTGTCTCATAGTATATATCTGCTCTTTGATTCCTTCTGACATTGTTGTTTGTAATATTGTTCAGTGGTTCATTTCCTTTTACTGGTCTAAGCGCTCAGGTGAGTGTTCTCACTATCTATCCCATTGTGCATGCGTCTCATCAGCAGCTTGGCCTTTTCTCAGTGATTCACTTTCTTTTGCTGCTCTTGACGTTGCTCTCGCACAGGTGAGTGTCTGATTCACTGTCTGTCCCAGTGCTGGGCATGCATCTTTGTTGCTTGGCCTTTCTGTTTGGCACTTCATCAGTCCCTTGTGCTTGTTTTTGTTCGGTGCTCTCAGCCTGGCTCTCACATGGGCGGGTGTCCATTTTTTCTTTTGGCCCACTCTCTATCCTGTGAGGCACTACCCTTCACTCTGCTCATGGTTGTCCATCGGTAGAGTGGCACTCGCATTTGTTTGTGTTTGGGACGCTGACAAAGCAGGAAAGTTTTGTGTGGGACATGCACCTGTCTTGCAGATGCATCGTAGTGTCGTAGTATTTGATGGCTCTGCCATTGACAGACTCCATGAAGGTATGTTCTGTACTTCGTGATTGGAGCTTGGATAGCTGACCTTTCTCTGTCATCTAGGAGGATTGAACAGCCCGTCTTCGGACGCATACAGTGAGTTCTACGTTTTTGTCCAATTCGATGCGTTTTGACGTTCTTCGCATTGTTCTCAGCCGTTTCCCTCTTGTTTCCAGTGCTCCCTTTGGGTGTCCTGACACTCTAGTGCGTCTATAGGCGTTCTCAACTCGTTTTTAATGCTATGCACGTCTGCGCGCACGGTCAATGCGCCTGTCTGGTTTCCAGAGCCGTTCATCACGCCTGCGTGCCATCTCTCAACGCTAGCAGGCGAGTTCAATCATTCTGACTTGTTTCGCAGTGTTTTGGCAGTTTGCTCGTATGCTTATAGCCACTTTCACGCTGTTTCCAATGCTACGCGTGTCCGTACGCGTGCTCAATGTGTCCACGTGGCTTCTGATGCCATCCATCTCCTGTACACCACGTCTCGTGCTTCCAACACGTAGGTATGCGCTCTCAGTTTCTGTGATTTCCTCTCGATGTCTCCTTCAGCCACTTCTCTTTCTCTCCCATTTGGGATGAAGGCTGGGCCTGTGGGGAATGCATCGTCACCAGGTGGGTGACATTGTCGTCTCCATCTGCTTAATATAAGTTATGTTTCAACTCTGTGATCACCACTCGAGATTCCAGTCTCACATCGACTACTACCATAACATGCATGTGTGACAAGAACAATGACAGCGATGAGTCCTGCACCACCACTCCACCTTCAGCCTTGCGTCAACTACTACTACAACACGCAGATGACGAGTGCTGTGGCTACCACAGCAACATGGACACATGCACGACAACGATGGTGACAAGTGCCATAGCCACCACTACAACGCATGCACATCCATGACAACGATGAGTGCCATGGCCACCACCGCAGCACACATGTATGACGACGACGATGATGACAACCAGTGCCATGGCCACCACCACAGCATGCACGACAACGACAACGAATTCTGCGGCCACCGCCACAGCATGCACGCATATGCAATGACAACGACGAGACGGCTTCGTGTGGTTCCCCAAGCCATTTGGCTTGTCTGGAGTCTGTCTTGCATCACTATCAGGTATGTCTGGTGGTTTCGACTTCTTTCGGCGTGTTCTGATGTTTTCCATCCAATTGCAGTCCTATTCATGTTCATGTCGACGCTTGGCATGCTCGAGTGCCTGCTCGACGCATCCGCATGGCTCTCAACGCCATCCATCTTGCCTACTATGCCACGTTTCATACCTCCAGCACTCAGGTGTGTGCTCGTACCATCACCGTGGTCCATAACAGCTGTTTCAGCGCTGTTCGCCATGCTCGGGGCATCCGTCTGCATCATCAATCCATCCTGGCTGCTCGACCCATCTGCCTGGTCCCAAATGCCGTCTATGTCACCTGCATGCAATCTTGTGCCTTCAAGGCATACGTGCACACCTGTTTCGCTGCTGTTGACATACATTTTGATCATTACAGTTACAAGTGCGTCCGACTTGTTCGGGACGTCTGCGACACAGCCTGTCGCTGCCTGCCTCATCAATGCACACATGCACCCTTGTACGGGCTCTGCTAGCGACTCCTAAAGTGCTACATGCTTGTACTAGATAGCTTGACTGGTGAATGTACATTGGGTGCTTTCGTGCAACTGGGGTGTCGTGCAGTGCAGGATCTGAGTGCCTGAGCGAACTAGTGGTTCGCATCCTATACAGTGCTATGCGGTGCTATGCAGTCAATAGTGCATGCGACTGCTACTTCCTATGCAGGACTATATAGCAAAAGTCTTACTATATAGAGCTATATATTAGGGGGCCTAGTATGCGTCCTATGTGTGCTGAAGTGAAATGAAATAAAAATACGGCCGACTACGCTATACAAAGCTCAGGCCAAACAAGACCTTGCCGGTAGTAACAGTGACAAAGAGTAAAGAAACCCACGAAAAGACAGAGACAGACTACACTACAGCAGATAAGACAGGTGCTCAGGCATATAGGTAATGTCTTGTGAGGTCATGTGAGCTCTGCCTATCTGGTCAAAACTTCCCACTATTGGGCTAAAAATTTTCACCACCAAATTCTCACTTCATTTTACACCGCATGGATGAATCACTCCCTGCAGTGGTTGCTGGAATCCTTGAGTCTGCTTTTGCAGGATCCTCAACCTCATGTATTGGTGATGTTGTACAAAGGGACAAGCTTTGGAAACCAAGGTGGGCAGATCATTCTTTTATATTAAAAAAAACATTTCTGATTGGCGATGTATTTGCATTTACACACCTGATCATTGGACCAGACTCAGAATTTTATCTGAATTGAAAGAAATCCAGCCAGCACTGCAATCTGAGTATTCTGAGGAGAGTTTGATTACTTTGAAGGAAGCTAGACTTTCTGCACTGGTGATTGCCCATGCAATCCTCAATCCCTGTAGGAAACCCATCCTTTTCATGCTCTAAATAGTTTTTATCTAAGGTCTATTAATAGATGCAGTTGAGTGGGATGCAGACCGGTTTGCAGACCGCTCCCCTGGGGACTGGCAGAAATTTTTCCCTGCTGTCAAATTTGGCTATATCAATACCCCTGCCACAGTTCTAGATAGGCATGGCAGGATATTGTTATGGTATCTACCAGGTGTCATGACTGCTGCCAGAATAGTAAGCCTACCTTTGATCTGATATTTATATTGATTTGGACCTAGGAGTATCTCAACCAGCTCCACCTTCCTTTAAAGGGAAATTTGATTACCAAAGCCAAGAGTCCTATGAATAAGCAGTTTGGACATGGTAGAATTGTAATATCTCCAGCCACATTTATGCAGGCTCACAAGGTAGCTATTCATACTAGCTTATGTTGATATCATAGGGCTAATAAATTTGAAGAGATTGGAGGATCCTCTCTACAAAAGCCTGTCTCTTAAAAAGCAACCAGTAACCCAATGGCTGCAAAAAATCACTTATGCAGAAAAATTCTGGAACTCCATAGCCTCGGCCACTTTGCCTAATATGGCTAGAGTGGGGGAAAAGGCTACCTTGGCTACAAATGGCCATGTCCAATCCCCTTCCAGCATTGAATGGCCTTCAATATATTCTGGGATTGATATTATTATCAACCAGGAGACTCCTTCCCACCAAGATGGCTCCTCTGCTCCTTCTCTTTTAGATCTAGTGGTGAGCCTGGGTTCTCATGATGCTCTTTTTCATATTTCAGATCTTGGTGCTGAATTTGCCTACCTACCTGGCACCTTGATTTTCCTTGCTGGAAAACTTCTAAAGCATGGGGTTCCTGAGTGGAATAAAGGGGAGAGGATTGCTCTAGCTCATTACATGAAGGATGATGTGCACAACAGATTCAATGTTGCAAGGCCAGCTTTTACTGAGCAGAAGGACATTTTGAGACATTTTGTACAGTACAATTAGGTGTTGGGGCAGTGATAGACTTGGTGTCCACTTAGTTTTACTATCCTGTGCCTTTACCAACCCATCAATTGCATTCCTTACATCTGGGGTAGAAGAGTGCTACTCCAAGTGTTGTCATGGGCCATCAGCAAGACTACAAAATGCTTTATCAGTCTTAGTCAGTCTTAATTTCAGTTTATTTGCTTGGATATTTTTGTCAAGACCGACAAGCCAACTCAGCAGTGAGACTAAGTTCAGTTGCTTAAGACACGCCAGGTCAGATCAAGCGATTAAGCCAATTGAGATACATTGCATCAAGCCATACAAATTATGCTAAGCAAACTGGGTGATGACAGCAACGTCTTGCATTGGCGGTAGGGGGGGAGGGGGTGGCCATCGTCATCGTCAGTCATCTTGGTCATGGTGGTTGCAGTAGTTGTCACTGCCATGCCGGTGCTGGTAGCATTAGGGTCTGCTGGTAGCGTTGGGGTTGTCATCACCGTTGTTGTGCTGGTGGTGGGGGGCCATTGTTGTCGCCGTGCTGGTGGTGGTAGTGTTGGGGTCGCCGTCGCCGTCATCGCACTGGTGTTAGCAGTGCTGGTGGGGGCGGCATTATCATCACTGTGCTAGTGGTGGTGGCATTGAGGTCGTCATCGACACACTGGTGCTGGGGAGCCGTTGTCGTCGCTGTCGCTATGCTGGTGCTGGCGGCGTTGGGGTTGTCGTCATGCTGGTGCTGGTGAGGGGGGCGTTATTGTCACCATGCCAGTGGTGACGTTGGAGTCATCATCGCCGATGTCGCGCTGGCGGTGGTGGTGGGGGGGTTGTCATCGCCGTGCTGGTGCTGGTGGTGTTGGGGTCATTGTTGTCATTGTGCCGGTGCTGGTGGTGGGGCCATTGGCGTCACGTTGCTTGCGGCGGTGATAGCGTTGGGGTCGCTGTCATCATCGTGCTGGTGCTGGTGGTGGGTGGGGTGACTTAGCACTTGTTCTGAATGCTCATGACTGTAGACCCTACCTTTGCCAGTTCCCAGAAGCGGATTACAAGAGTTCTTGCAGCATACGTAATCCACTTGCTGCTTCTCATTTCGCCGAGCGACTCAGCTGACTGGTTTCAGATGTGATACCTGACTCCATATGAACCCTCTGAGAAGGTTGTCTTTGCTTTCAACGCATCTACGAAATTGTGATGAGCACCACTCGCAAACGACAAGGTCAGCACGCGTGACTTGGGTATTTGGAGAGATGAGTTGACAAAGCAAGAGTCTGACAAGTCGTCAGGGTGGTAACAAAGCGAGGGATAGCTCTCACCTGATGAAACTAGGAGGTCAGAAGTGATGTGGTCTGTTAGACTATCGATAGATGGCGTAAATTGTACAAGATGCCGGTACACCGCAGTCTGTGATATCAGTACCCTGTAGGTATGATCTAATTACAGAACTCACCGCATCTCCTGATTGTATGGTCACTGACTGCGAAGAGAATATAATCTGCTGTAACTCGACTGCGCGTGAGCCAGATTTACATCTTCCGTGCCAGTATGCATCGACCCTAACCCATTCGCTATTGCGGAAGAGAGCGAGGGCAGTGCGAAGGGTAGAGGGGAAAGTCGGAGTGCTCGACTGCACATGAGTTTGGGCACAGGTGTCTGTGGTCGTCCGTCGCTGTGGCAGCACTATCTGCCTGGGGATATTGCGGTTGTTCCGCTAACTGCATGGCGGAGGTGGAGGTCGTACCATCAACGTGTTGCTGGATTTGAAGGCGAGCAGCAAGTGTCGTTGTATGGTAGTGTGTGAATAGCAATATCAGAGGTGCTGTAGGTCATGCGAATGCATTGAACACTTACCTGGATGTGCTAGTCATCAAACAATGTGAGAACGGCTGAAAATGAGTGGAAGAACATCAGAATGTGTCATAAAAAATGATTGAAGATACAACACTCACCTATTGGACTTGAGATTGAGCTGGACATCAGCGTGGGTCACGCTGAGGTGGTGGCAGCTGCCAGCGCTGGCTGAGCGATAGGATGGTCCGGGAAGCACGGTCCTGTCTGACGGAGAAGGTGCGGAGTCACCGGGGAGAGAGATGTGGGAGGGAGACAGCGGAAGGAAAGAATTGGGAAGTGGAAAGTGGATGAAGTTACTTATAATCTCGGGCTGTCTTGCAACATGTTGCACGATGTGAGACTTAATGCAACGTGTTGCAACGTCAATGCATCGAGACTCAATGCTCCAGATAGTAATACAACGTGTTGCAACAGTGACTAATGCAAGACATTGCAACACGCTGAGGCTAAATGTCACAACATAACTTACCACGTCTACACAAGTGACGTTGAGATTGAGATAAGGGCTGACATTGATGATGGCGAACAAAATGGAGGCCAAGGGACTGGTGGAAATGAAAGCACAGGCACTAGTAAGGGTGTAAGCAACATCAATAGTGCTGGAGGTCATGCGAATACGTCGAACACTTACCTGGGTGTGCTGGGCATCTCAAACAATGCGGGAATGGCTGAAAATGAGCAGAAGAACATCAGAACACATCATAAGAAATAATTGAAGACACAACGCTCACCAAATTTGCTGATTGTCAGGGAGGCCGCCAGTGGCATGCCAGCTATAGAGGGCACTCGTGAAGTATCTGTTCGCGAGTGCCCTCTCGAGTGCGGCTGCCCAGCCTTTGCATACAGTAGTGTTCCCAGCATTGATGACTGTCCCATGAGTGTGTTGATGTCTGCTCTGGGTCCTGTCACTGTCGCATCATCATCGACCACAGAGTGGAGTTGTTTCTACTGTCATCGTGCTGTTGGCTACATGTTCGCATGCGTGAGTTGGACCTTGGTGCGAGAACACGGTTGTGGCAGCAGTGCACATACAAAGGAGGCAGAGATCATCCAGAACACAGTAAGACAAGTCTCTGAAGACATAAAACTTACCTGAGCACACTCAAGGCGTGAGAGGGGGCATCGACAAGTCAAACGGACCTGGCAGCCAAGCGGGTGCATCCAGCATGTGCATGGATATACCAGATGTTAAAGACGACGCGAGAACCTCTGCAAACGTGTCAGAACGCATCGAAATAAACAGAAGAGCCAAAACTCACTTGATGGACTCGAAACACGTTGCAGAACGTGCCAGCCAAAGTTCTGTGGAAGGCGAGCTGACCGTTTGTGTTCAGTGGGATCAAAGGTGTTGTGCACAAGTGATGTCGAGAGCAAGATAACGTATCAACGTTAACATTGAAGTAAACAAAGTCACGTGTCATGACTTCACTCAGGTCGGAAGTGTGCAGTATCTTCATTGCAAGTATGAATAACATAGCATGCTTAGCTCAGTCCTCGTATTGTGAAAGTATGAGACCCTCAGCTAGCAAATCGTACACAGTATGACATACAACAATATCTGACACGTACATCCGTGTTGACATTTAGGCCTTAGGACCTTCCGAAGGGTTTCAACTGGTGGCTGAATACGGCTCGCATGTCTGCGCGGTAAGGTTTTTTCGCCTCCTCATGTCCAGCTAGTAATCTTCATAGGTTCAACTTTGATTCTTTCACGTCGATGTTGATGCCTAACAATTTCGCCAGGACCCAAAGTTTGAAAGCTTGGTAGCCGAACGATACAGGGTCACCTTAGTACTAGGTCTTGGTTCCCTGCGCTGGTGCAAGTGCTGACTTTCTCCAGCCAGGTTTGCAGGTTCAACTTTGATTCTTCCGTGTCAACGTCAACGTCTATGGACCTCATTCGGACAGTTACAGGGACTGGTGGATGGCCTTGACAACATAGGTGAGTCGCGATCTTGTGATCTCTGGCGATGGCGGATGCACTGACACTGTAGACAGCTGTGCATCTTTGACTTGCTGTTCGACAACCACCGTGACAACGACAGACGACAACTGTCAATGGCGTGACCACTGTCAATGTCGACAGTGACCACCCCACTACCGCCACCATCGACAGTAACCATCTCACTGCCGCACCATGGATGGTGGCCACTCCATTACCACCGCCATCCAAGCCGCAGCAGGTGGGCCAAGTAACACCACCCCATCCCTCAACAGCAACACCACGTCAATTTACTATGCCAGATTGTGTGTTTCCATTCCCTCCCAGTTAACTTTGGAAGTCGACCTTTCTGTGTTGCCAGATACCTCTGCCCAGCTGGGCAACCGTGCAAAGAATGCCACACTGTTGTGTTATGCCGGCGCCCACACCCTGCGTACTCATGGCCACCATGCCACTGCCATTGATCCTTTGGGTCTACTTCAGCGAGAGTGCGACACCGCTTTTGACCCAAGTCATGTACCTATGATGTCAATGGTATCCTCTGGACTTCAGGTGAACAAGTACTGAAGAAAAAATGGGCCCTGCATGACATCACACGGATTTGATGATCGCTGCAGATGAGGCCTAATCATTAGCTAGCATTGATGTCAGTGTGCACCGAGAGCTGGGGGGGGCAGTAGTATGTTATAATGACTCTTGTCGGTACCAAACTCAATAACACCGGATGGGCCAGCTCCTATGTCCTTGGCAATGTTCTGTTTGGAACTACATTGCAATGGATTGGGAAAGGTGTTGCAATATATTGCAAAATGAAACTGCAGTAGGTACAAAGCAGTAGGATGTTGCAATGAAATGCGCAGAGCGGGTGCATGTGTTGTGTTGCGGCAAACAGATCGGGCGCGAGAAGAGCGTTGCAATGGTGTAGAGTGAAGGGATGCAGCAGAGGGGTTGCAATGCAACAGCAGACAGATCGGGCACACAGATGTTGCAAGATACAGGTGGGCACAATAAGTGTTGCAATGAAATGTGCGGAGCAGACATGTTCCAGCGGCAGGGGTTGCTAACCACATGAAGTGGGCGGCAGACTGAACCAACAAGTGCATCTGTTGACTTTGGTAATGCCGCCGCATCTTAATCACATTTCCAATGTTGCCAGCGAGTGCGAGGTCTGACCATTGTTTGCCCAAACTGTGTTGCGGCATACAGTGCATATGCATGGTACAAGCGATGCCTGATTCAAAGTAGTAACAGGTCAGACAGCATATCTGGGATCCCCCACTCGCCTTCTGCTTCATTCCAAATTCAAATTCCCAGTTGCAGTTTTGCTGTGTACAAGTGAGGCGATCAGAGACCAAAAGATATATTGAGCATTATTAATAGCACAGAAATAAATAAATAAATGTGCAATGATGTTATGCCAAATAAGAAATGGGGCTAAGCAGATGAAGCTATAACCTTGATATAATCAGATAATTCATGCAATATTTGAGGGTATCTAGGATCTTGCTAGAATATGCAATGGATATCACTCAAATCAGCAAACTCGTTCCAAATGTGTGCGTCGCATAATTTCCTTTTTTCCCCAGTAGCAATCCCATTGAAGACCATTCAGGAATGACACCAAATACAACCTAACATACCTTTTGTTCAAACTTTGTCCCTTTGAGTCTCTTGATCTTCCCTGCCACGATCCCTGGATCAGTTTGCACTGGCATGCATCGCAATGCCATCCACACGTCGAGGCTGCCGCCGCCACCTCTTTCTGCCATGTTGTCAGCTCACCGTGGCTAAGTTGCACTTTGTCTGTATGATCCCTGTGCTCACAGCCGCCGCATTGCGTTGTCGCACACCCCACCGCGACTGCCTCATATGGTGCTGTCTGCTTGTCCCACCTCACCGCCACCTCAGGCGTTGCTGCCATGCTGCACCCATCTCCGACATTGCCTCCCTCCATCAGTCATGCACCACCTTGCCTTCAAGGCATGTAGTCTGCAGCTGCATGTTTTGAAGGTGGGGGGTCTTACTGTATAGGTATGCTGTCATAGGTGATAATGCTACTGATTTCTTTTCTTATTCAGATATTGTTTTACTACCCTTTGCGTTAGCGCATGCTGGCTGGCAGTTGACGCTTCTCTTGTTGGTGCACCCTGCCAGGGCATGCCTGTTGTTAGTTGTCTGTGTATGGTAGTGCATGCCAGCTAATTGGTCGTCCCTTTTCATTGTCTGTGCATGTTAGTGCATGCCAGCTAATCAATTGTCCCTTTTCATCATCTGTGCATGTTAGTGCATGCCAGCTAATTGGATTGTCCCTTTGCATTGTCTGTGCATGCTAGTGCATGCCAGCTTGTCTATTGTCCCTGTTTTATCTTTGCATGTTGCATACAGCAAATATTCTGCATCCCAAGTGAGTCTTTTTTCTGCATTTTCTTTTGTTAATACATTCTCATTTGTGTTCCTAGCCCCCTACTTGTTTGTTGTTCATAGGCCAAGAAGTGAGCAGGGTGTTCTTCTAAGCTTTGATGCTCACTCTCAGCAGAACATTTCCGCACTTGGCTCTGGGCTTTTTGGGTTGCTGGTTTGAATTTTCTGAAGGCCTCATGCAGAACTGCCTTGGAGGAGGGCCCCCTCCTTGGTAGTGAACTTGAGGTCTTCGTTCCACTTGGAACATTTTTTAAATTATATACTTGGTAAAATTGTCTTACAGTTTAATTGGTTGGGGAGATTGATTTGTAACTTTGCCACAATTTGTTATAAGGGGTAGGCTGGGGCAGGCAATCCCCTTGAAGTCACATGACTTGAAAATTTTCGGAATTAAGTGCCACCGTTGCCGTTGCTCTTTGCTTTCTTCTTATACTACTCCCACTCTCCAACCGCATTTGTTTCATAGTCTACTGAAGTCTACTGTTCCCTGCTGTATGCTTGGCCTCTGTTTGTGCTGGCAAAAAAGTGACTTGTACAATTTTTATCAGGTACGTTAAGTGGGAGAGCCTGATGGGCCAGTTCGAATGCATCCAAGCGTCGCTGTCGCGGATGCTGTTGTCATGGCTTGCTGTTGCTCCCTGTCCGTCCTTGATTTTTGACATAAGGAGGGTACCCATCCCAGCACTGGTGCCGCCGCCAGGCGAGCATGTGGAAACCTGCTGGAGAAATTAGTTACATGCCGACGCCCTTCGCGGCTGCATACCCTGGAGGCAGCCAATGCCCTTGGCCTCCTTGCGCATGACCTCCAATGCAGAGTCGACCAGCTCCGCATCATCGTATGTCTGGATACAGTTGTGAGATCGAGGGTGTAAAAAAGCACAGAACGAGAGTGAAACTTGCCTGCTTCGGCCCAGCTGTTACCAGCACAGCTCTGGCTGAAGATGAAGTCGCCTGACCAAAAAAGACTGCCCAGAGGGCCAGAGCAAATGGAGTCCATAGTTCTGGTCTCAAGATTGACAAGGAAAGCGTGGCGAACGTTTGTGTTCGAATTGATCTCATTGTAGTAAACTGAGATACACTTGATCTGCATGCCATTTGTTCCTTTGAGATTGACGAGGACAGCGTGAGGAATGTACCGATCTCACTGCAGTAAACCGAGATATGCTCGAGGCATGTTGATTTTCCCTTTGTAGAGACCATCCCTCTCAATACCATGCTCATCTAAAACCGCCTCCCAGAGTTTAGCACCTGTGTATGAAAATGATCGCAGGATCAATGTGCAACAAAAAAAATTGACAAAGGGGTGTGAATCACACTGGTTTGGTTACTGCACTGTAAAAAAGTGAGCAATCAGGTTAAGAGCGGCATGGACGTTCAGCCTACCTGGCCAGTATGGACGATTTCACACTGCTGAAAAGCAGAATAAGTACATTTGTAGCGTTATTTGGCATCAATATGCTTGAAGTTTGAATGAGAGGGGGAAGGAGGTGACAGCAATGGCTGCTCAAGTGTTGAGGGGCAATTGTTCGGTCAGCGATAGGGATTATATAATCAACACTGGCAGACGTTGCCGTGGACGATTCAAGCACCCAACGCCTCACTCAGGTCGGTTCTCATCATCGATGCCACCCTTTGTATGACAACGACTGTAACTACCACCGATTCTGTTCGAATGGTTTTTGGTGGCATCAACATTCTTTTGCCTTCAATTTGTGCGGTCCCTGCATGCTGCAGTGTTTGTGTCACTACATTCTGCCCAATGGTCCGTACACTGATGACAAGCATGATCCCAGGATCCCATCTGGACCATGCATCAGCGACCAGTTGCCATGATCCTTCCAGAGGGTCATATGGCAGTATAAAGCTGCCAGTTACAGTGGGTGATCCCTGCTATCATCAACGCGTCCGACTCAAACAATATACCCCTTCTACTGACGAGTACTGCGATCTGCTTCACCGTCATTTTCCATGCGCTGGATATTGGCTGAATCTACTGCCTGCACATCTGCACATCCATTCATCTACAGGCTGGGAATACAGCCTGATATCAATACTGGAGGTATACCTCCTCTGCCTTGCTCGTCCCTGGACCTCGCGTGTACCCAAACAAGTCATGGTACAGCCATGTCAGTTCTCTGCACCGATTGCTGACCTAACAGGCAATTACAGTGAACTATGCACTCATCTCCAGCCAGTATTTTTTGGGCCTGCGAGCGGTAATGGATGGATGGACAACGTGGAAGGTATGCAAAATATGGTATTTGATTGGCGTGTGATGAATTGAAATTTGTTGTATATCAGCAAATCTTCAGATCTCCATGGAGTGATTAGCCACGCTCAACTATGGTTCCCAATAGACACAAGCTTTGATGACCTTTTGTGCAAAGCTCGACAGGCTGAACTTGGCTTATATAAGTATTGTACAGACCAGGCACGTGATCCTCTGCATCAGCTCTCCAATGCTGATTGGCCTTTGCAAGCGTTCAAGCATGGGTGTCAGCCTTTGAAGGGTACCCGAGGACAAGAAGTCATTCTTGAGATTCGCAATTTAGTGAGTTTTTTGTATACAGTCGTGACCTGCATCGAACTGATGTGTTCGCTAGCGCAAACCACCCAAAACTGCCCAAAGCAGCACTAGCAATGGCTCGTCGCTGCTGGGATGTAACGCGAGCGTCTTCTGCCCAACTATCTGAGAACAATTGTGTCCGGGAACTGCAAATGTCAGCTTCTCTGCTGAGTTCCGGAAGTTGAAGGAAGCCCTCAAGTGTGTTGGCAAATGCTGCTATGTTAGGCTCACCGATGGTGACCATGAAGACCTAGATGTCTACAAGTTGACGTCTTGGGCAAAGAGCATCGTAGGTAGCTACAAATCTTCAGAACAACTATGCACTTATTTTCCTGATTCAGTTTCGTGGAAGTGCAGCATATGATCACTGCCGGAATCTAGTTCATTTGACTGTGTTCCTAAGCACCTTCGATTATCGTCCGCTGCTACACAAAACCCTCCAGCTGTTCATGTCACCTCCCAGGCATGGGCCAACTTGCCAGCGGTCGTGCAGGGAAAGATGTGAGTCTTTCAAGGTGATACTTAACTGGCCCAGATCTCGATGAAGTACCCATACATACAATGTTCCAAGGTGTTTGGAAAGTGTCATCTCTCCCCAGGTTTCAAAGATGAAGCTGTGGCAGTGTAACCCTCCCCCCGTGAGTGTATGTCCTTGTGCTGCATCCCCTGTTGTTGATTCCATATTATTGCTGCCGTTCCCGCATGCTCTGTGACCAAGGCTGCTCACCAGAAGTTGCACCCAAGGCTATTTCAGGGTATGCACGACGATTGTGCCTCTAATACATGTCATCGCTGAGCCACACCGTTATCTAGAGTGCGTAATGTTTTGCAGCCGCTCAAAGTAGGTGCCATGGTCGTCTGAAGTGCTTAGGCACCGCAGGTATGGGTCAGAAATTGGACGCCTGCGAATGATTTTAAGTTGCCGCTTGTACAATGGGCCAACCCCTGGGTCAGCAAACTCAGCCGTGGTTAGGCTGGCAAAGGGTTGATATATTCTGGAAGTCAAGCGACCAAATGAAAAGTATGTAGGATAGAGCTTGTTGATGTCCTCATTTAAAGAAGGCCATGTTATATAATAGGAGTACATCCAAGGCGGCAAAGAGATTGGGGTGAAAGGTGCAGCACATGGTGTATTGAGTCAGGAAGAACACCGAGGGCCCTTTGACACAGGAGCCTGACAGAGGGCATCATGAGGCAGGTGTAATGACAAGGAAGGATGAGTCCGAGACCACCAGCAGAGGCAAGTTCGCTAGTTTGGAAGTGAGCACTGGATGCAGTAGGTCCATTTTGCCTCGCTTAGTGCTTGCCTGTTGACTGCATCGCATCCAACCACTAACAGCCGCTGCCTACTACCTTCAACCCTGCTATCATGCGCTACCCTGATGCCTGTGAAAATCCTGTGCAGCTTTCTCTGGCACAATTTCTGCACCGGGCAGTCGAGCTTGCCTCCAACGACGAAAAGAAGGCTGAATTCATCCAGTTCATGCTCGCTGGCAGAGATTTGCAACAAGGGAAGGAGTGCACAGTGTCAGTGAACATCCAGCAGGGTGTGGAAGTCCCACAGATAGAAGACTTGAAATTCACTTGGGATTTTGATTCCATCATTGGTGTCTCTCATGACATTCCTTACCTCAATGCTCTTAGTGTCTTCCCAGTGCCGCCTTTCAGTGAGGTCCTGAAGCATAGGAATCACATTTTTGGCAATGCATTCAATGAGGCGGTGAGTTTTTAAGGCTGATGTAACTTATCATGGCTTATAAACACCATTAAACCAGAACGAGCAGGTTCGGATTCCAATGCACCTTATCCCAAATATTGCTTTGGGAAAAGTTTCGAACCGGAGTGTGACCTGGGTATTTTTTCCCCGAATGTACCCACTTGGGGCAAGGGAGGTTGGGCAAGAGGAACTAGCCCAAATCTATGACCATTGTGTCTGGCCGGTCATGCTGGAAATAGCAAATGAATCCGCTTCCCACTGGCCTGTCAGTTACCAGGCTGGCCTCTGCCTCTTCCAGAAAGATGCAGGTCCCCTTGCCCCAGGAACTGTTGACATACCTTGGTTCCAACTGGAAAACTTCACCCCAAAGCTCCTGGAAAAGTTGGCACACTTTGAAAAATTCAGGGATGCCTATTTTGTGCACAAAGTCAGGGGGATAAAGCTGGCCAATGTGCATGAATTGGACAATGACAAAGCAGCACAAGAAATGTACGACCAGGCTCTGGAATTCCTGGACCGCAATAAATTGGATCCTGGGCAGTGGTTTGCAGATGTGGGACTAGAAACATTCTACCTGGATCACATCGTTTGCTGGTTTACTGATGGTCATGCTGAGCTTCTCTGGCATCTTTTGCCGGATATGGAGGATGCCAGACTGGAAAGAATGGTACATGGCTCGCGCTTCAAGAAGGATCAAATAAACCTGTTGTCTCAAGCTTCAGGCTTTCGGCTTGAGCTGCCATCCACCCATGCAATCTGATATATCAGTGCTTATTGTACTGAGAAGACGGCCAGCTATCAGCTGCACAAAGGGATTTACAGGCGCTGCTGTGCAGACGAACTTCTGCAAAGGCGATCTCACCAAGGAATACTAGATGACCTCGACAAGATAAGTGCGGCCCTCCTTGACTGCATGGGTTCAGAAAGAGGGGCCCCCCAAGAAGGTAGTGCGTGAATTGAAGTCCGGGTGCCTCTTGCCAATACATTCAATGCCAATCAGAATCTTCCAGAGCTGGCCCAGCATCTACTGGTGTATGTTCCAGCAACGGAATGGTGGTATGTTGTTCTTTCCCTGCCTGCAATGTTAGTAACACATTTACTACTGCTAGGGGCTTAAAATACTACAGACTCCTAGCGTGCCACCTGGTCCTCTCTAACATGTGCCAGGTAAAAAAGGAAGTTAGGATCCTTCCTTGTGGGCTGGCACTTGGTGGCATCCTCATCTGGTTGCTTAATGCTACCTTCTACAGACCTGCAGAGGACTTTGGTGCCAAAGATCTGAGTCAACTTTGCTGCCAGCAGCAACTTAATATTGGGAATGATGGCGAGGATGAGGATGATAACCTCATCCCAGCCATGTGGGAGAGGGGAATCTACTTTCTGTGTGACGTGGTCACAACCAATGCTACAGGCTATCGTTTACCCGTCTTGCAGACCTTTCCAACAGAAATGCTCACTCGGATTTATAACTGTCAGACTCTTGCAGATATCTCTACCGAGCTAGGGATGGAAACTATTCGATGGGATATCAGGAAGGCAGGGAATCCAACCAGGGTCAACAACAGGCACACTAAGCCTACTAGAGCATACCACATCCACCGGGAGGAAGAACCTGAAGAAATCCATCAAATCCAGGTCGCCGAGCTAGGTGTAATGTTAGAAAATGCTGTCCGTTTGCAGGGGAGAGATGTAGATGAAGGGGCTGACCAGCCACGGGAGGATGATGAGGGAGAAGATGGTGTAGACATCCAGGTTTCCAGAATTTGGGCCCAGATGTTCTTCAACATCATTCAGGCGGCACCCAATCGGAAAGGGGCAGCAGCTGATGCCTATTGTACTATCCCCCCTGAAGCATGGCCAGAGATAGCACAAGAAGCTCTCTTCAAATCCAAAGTCCTACCTTTTAATGCCGTGTGATGGAAGCGACTGCCCCAGGGCGAGTGGGAAAGTCTTTTTGACAGATTCTTCCCCCCAAAGGATGCTAAACTGCCTGCTGGATTGCAAAATTTCCCATCCTGCAAATATTTCAACGATTACATCGATCTGGTGAATGCTATGGGTCAAAATTCTGCCAAGAAGCTCAGGGGGGCCCTGCTGACAAAATTCTGGCAGTTAGCATGGATGCCAAATGCTAAATCCGATCACATGTGGTGCACTACAAGGGTAAAGGGCTCATGGGGGTACCTCCCTGACTCAGAGAATGATCAAGGAGGACCTCAGATGGCAATCAATGGAGAGGTGTGGAAGGCAGACACTGAAATAATCTTACAGGTCCAGAGGCCAAGGGCTGAGGAGGAGGGAGGGGAGTAGTAGTAGCTGGTGGGCCATCAGGAAACCTACAATCAGACTTATTCCTTGGTATTTCATTACGTCTTTAAGTCAAGTAAGATGACCAAGTAAACTAAGTAGATAAGCTATTGCCATCCTCAACACCGCTGACGTTGATGCTGTTGGCTCACACGGAGGTCTTCTACAGCAGTGAAATTTTTATTACAGTAGCTACTGCATTAATGCTAGTAATACTGAGTACTAGCTGTATTTGCTGTTGCTGTGCGGTTGGTGATCGTTGTCATTGGGTGTGGTAGGGGTGGTGGGGCCGCCACCGCCAACACCATATAAGATCATGGTACTTGACATCATAACTGAGATTGCTGACATAAACTCAGTTTTCTCTTTGCTGATCTTGCCAAATCCGACGGCCTCTTCGTGGGGGGCACACATTAGACCCAGCGAAGATGCTTTGTGGTCACAGCTACGAGACCATGAACAAGACCTAGACTGGGACCGGCGAGAGTAGTACATGCGCTGGTGAGATGAGGCGCACCGCCTGCATGGTGACCTCGACTGGGTGATTGGTGGCAGTAGGGCTGTGGCGGTGTTGGGGTCATCACCGTCATGCCCTTGATGCCAGCTGGTGTGAGGGGCGACACAGATGAGGTGGGTAATGTAGAGTACGTCGGCGAGGGAGTTTTGGGCTGTTGTCGTCGTGCTAGCGGTGGTGTTGGGGTAATCATTGTTGTGCTGGTGTTGCTAGTCGTGATGTTGGTGTTGGGGTCATTGGTGTCATGCTGGTGCTGGAGGCTTGGTGGAGGGCCCACGAGATGTCAGATACGTGGATGGACATGCAGTAAGAATGGCCCTGACAGCTGGCAAATAATAATATAAAGGCTCACTGTGGTGTTGGTGGTGCTTGAATGTGTTCTGACAACTTCGAGTACCCTGACGATGATGAAGCTGACACGATCTTGGTCGAATGGTCATCAATGCCAGTTGGTGTGAGGAGTGATGCAAATGAGGTGGGTGATTGGGCCATCCTATGTGGATGGACATGCGGTGTGAAGGGCCCTGGGGATGTACATACGGTGAGAATCACAACAGTGGCTCACTGTGACAGTTGGACGCTAGAACAAGGCAATGAGGGCTGCTTGTACGACCTTGAGAGGGTCAACAATACTCACCTAGCATCCGTCGTCGCCGTCATTCTGGTGGTGGTGCTAGCTGTCATCGCATTGGTGCTGGGTGGGGCCCTCATCCTTGTTGCGCAGGTGGTGGCAGCAGCTGTCATTGTTGTCAGCATGTGGGGCAGTCAATGTGACAGGAGTAATAGTGATGGCAGGAATGGGGACTTCGAAGAAATTTGGATGTGTTTTGATTTGATAAACCCATGTAATGACGATAGAGGTAGCTAGTCTCTAACGCGGTCACACAAGAATCTTCTCGAGCTTCCTGACTGAAGGTAACTAATATTCAGGAAAAGACTTATATGCGACGACAGAGGGTATCGACTTATATATGCTATGGTCCAGGTACGGGTAATGAGAGCAGTATGATAATAGTGCAAGAAGAGGAACTAAGAAAGAGACTAGTAGAAGTGCGAGAGAGCGACTATGTAGAGTTAGTCCAGTAACGATAGAGTATAGTAGTAACAGGAATTGGTAATCGGAACAGATTGAGTCTGCTGACTTATCATGGAATCCTTACACTCGAAATGCCGCCTGCGTTGGCAGAACCCTTGCTCACAAATGGAAATCCAAGTTGTAACCTCTGAAGGGTATCGAAAAGTTCACAAGTTGCAGAGTAAGTCAACTGAATCATACCGTTCCAAAGAAGGTAAAATGTTCTGTTGCGATATGTTCCCATGATTTAACAAAATCCCAGAACTCGAAATGCCGCCTGCGTCGGCAGCACCCTTGCTTGACACTTTGGCGAAGGACGTCTACGTGATTAATATGCAATTTGGCTTTTGACCTTCGACTGATGACGACATGCAGACAGCTGTGCGACCCCCAACACGACACCGCTTCTGCCAGTTATTGGCTGAGGGGCTCCACAGTCCTGGCCAAAAGGGGTTCAATCAGTCCCTACCACCTCGATGAACCACCAAGTTTGCAGAACATCAGTTGTGATGGAGGAATTTATGAAGAATTTTTGACTGTTGTGACAATCAAAGAATAAATCTGTTGTGTGGCAACCGTTCATGTAACTTTGTTGCAATGAAATATGGTAACTATCGTAATGACTTGGTGCGCCGTTCATGGTGACGTAGCGTTGCAATGCCCATTGCAACGTTTGTTGCAACACGTGTTGCAATGTTTTTGCATTGCAACATTTCTTGCCATGGCATTGCAACATGTGTTACATTGCTTTTCATGTTGCAATGGTGTTACTATAACATGCATTGCAATGTTCGTATTTCAGAGAAATAAAAAAACATAGTATCTATTTCTACTACTCCTGCCCAAGGAGGGGCACCATTGTTGTGATCGCCTGTGGTGGGAATGGTGGTGGTGGTCACCGTCATGTCGTCATTGGACGTGTTGGAGATGGGGCCATTACTGTCATCATCATCATCCTCGCCGTCCTTACCGTTGCACCATTGTCTTCGCCATGCTCTCTGTTGTGTGTTGCATTGTCATCATCAGATGCGCTGGAGATGGTGGTGGAAACAGGGGTGGTCTATCATCCTCACCGTCGCATCATCATCGATGTAATCAGCTGTTCTGGAGACGACTATCATTGTTGTTGATGCCGGGAATGGTGGTGGGGATGGGCTCATCAACATTATTGCCATTGCCATCAATGCTGGTGGTGGAGATGATCGTGGGGACTGCGGTGGTCGTGGTCATCACTGTTATTGGATGCTGGGCAAGGCTGGGGCTTGTCACTCGTTGTCATCAAGAATCTGGGGGTGGGGATGGGGGCTGCCGTTGTCCCCTTGGAAGTTGCTGGGGGGTCGTTGTCGAGGAAAAGCTGAGGGCCACTGTCATTCATCGGACTGTATTAAAGAAAAAATAATCAAAGATAAAAAAACACACTTGCCAGTAGTGGCACGTCAGCGTCGATCGAGGTTGAGCTGGGGGTCAGCAGGCAAAGCTGGGGTAGAGAAAAAAATAATAAAAGATAAAAAAAGGCATACTTGCTACACTAGTGGTGGCTGGGTATCATGGTCATCGGGAAAAGCTGGGGCTGGGGATGGGCATCGTTGTCGTCCATCAGGAGGCTGAGGGTGGGACTGGGCACCATCGTTGTCGTGAACGTGCTGGTGCTGGGATGGTGGGGGCCGTTGTTATCCCTGAGTGACGCTGAAGGATCGTCGTCATCGCTGGGTGCGTCAGTGGGCTATTGTGTTGATATTGGTACTTACCTGATCATTGCTGAGAATGGCTGGGGTGCACGTCGCCGTTATATCTTCCTCTAACTTAGAGTCTGGTGTTGGGAGACTACATCGTCGTGCAGCCTCGAAACTCAAAACTTGAAAAAATTTCTCAGTGTTGTGATTACAAACCTGGTTTGTAATCACAACAGTGAGAAAATCTTCCAAGTCCTGGCTACTATGTATATGAACACGCCAACACCATCGACAATGACAACAACGACCATGACAGGTGAGTACGCCCCATTGTGCAGACAATACTAACACTCTCACCTTTAGTGTCATTGATGACAAGCACCCCCACCCCCAGTGTTGATGATGCCTGTCATCCCAACATTGTTGATGGCAACGACGCACGACAACCCCAACCCCAACGTCGACGATGGCCACCAGCACCACCCCAGCGATGACAAAGACACGCCCACCACCCACAGCCACCAGCAACAACAACAACAACGACTAGCCCACCACCCCCAGCCATCAGCAGCGGCGATGATGTGCCCACCACCCCCGGCCGCCAGCGGTGACAACGATGATCTGCCCACCATCTCGGTTGCCAGCGATGGCAATGATGTGCCCAGTACCTCAGCTGCCAGCGCTGACAATGACCCCAGCCTTGTCCAATGACACCACCACCACCACCATCACTGGCCGTCAGTGATGACCACAATGACTCCCACCTCTGGCACCAGCGATGATGACGTGGTCACCACTGACTTCCACCAGCACCGTCAGCTCCGCACGACAAAGACAATCAGTCCCCCCCCCATCCAGCATATCAAAGTCAATCAAGTAAGTGAGTTCTCTTTTCTTTACAACTGCAGTGCTGCTACGACGATGGCGACCAGCACCATGGCCCCAGTGTATCAATGCCAACTCACCCAGCAAGTAAGTTTTTTCTTCGCACCCCTAGCTCCAGTGTCGTCAGTGAATGGACGCCAACACGTCTAGCCAGCCCCAGCATTATCCAACAATGGCGAGCAGCCACCACCAGCCCCAGCCTCTGGATGATGATGACGACATTATCCCCAGCACCCCCCAGCGATGACAATGGCCCAATGATGGTGGCCGGAGTTACCCCAGGGCACATTCACATAGTTCCTTAGGGTCCTTCATATTGTTTAGTTGACTTGATATATATTTTTGAATCTGTTACTTTGAAACTGAGACTTAGTAGTAGTGGCCAAGTAATTAAATCAGACTTAAAAGCTGTTTTGTTGGTAAGCTTGGATAGACTAATACATAGTGGAATGTTGGTCAGGCTGTACAGACTGCATGCTGAATATGTGTATCTTGCAAGTAATGGTTTCAACTAGCCACACAAAAGCTTCAAGGCTGATATTTACTTGTACATAATCTTTGACACTTATAGTGCTATTGGGTGGAATGTGAGAAGCACAGTGACTACCTTGAATGGCCTATGTCATATCAGGACGGGAATACAAGCAGGATCTTTGAATCTTATGTTTGTCTATTTGCATAGGAGATTTATGGGAGATTTATTACTGATCCTATTGGCTGGGCTTGCCGGTCCGGAGATGATACACAGCCACACAACTCTCAGCACGCAAGAGCACGGGTAAGTTCCCATGGGTCCAGGTCAAGGTGCAGGTATGTATATGTACCATCAATGTATTATCACGAGTGTAAAAATTAGATTTATATATTTGTACACTACTCAAGTAGATTAGATAGTAATATAGTGGGGATTGAGCTCGCATCAACACTGGTCGTCGTCATTGAAGTGGGCGGGCCTGGCGGGATGTGGGTGTGAGTGGGCAGGTGTGGATGGGCGTGGTGGTCGACGCAGGTGGGTGGCCATTGACACAGGTGGGTTACTATCGACATGGTGTTGACACGGCTGAGTGGTGGTTGTCGATGCAGTTGTGGCCCTGGGCGTGAGCTGGTCATCGCGATGGTGCTGGTAGCCATCAACACTGCAAGTGTAAAGAGGAATAAAATAAAACTTACTTGCTCAGCCAGCGCGTTCGCATCGATACAAAGAAGCTGGGGCAGTGGCGGCAGTGGTGGTGGTGGTGGTCAATGCAGGTGGGTGGTGGCCAGCGTGTAGTCATGGTCACGGTCGTCGTCGTCATCGCAGGTGAGTGGTGATGATGGCTGTCGACGTTGCAGGAGACTGAGCATTGCAATGGGAGACAGAGCGTTGCAACAGGAGACCGAGTGTTGCAACAGACGAGGGGGTTGCATT
>Ga0307518_10000553_pt1 | contig 28508 bp, 20 predicted proteins | sample 25_EM_MG_FD_203889 | JGI IMG/M metagenome (GOLD analysis project Ga0307518, IMG submission 203889) | Populus trichocarpa ectomycorrhiza microbial communities from riparian zone in the Pacific Northwest, United States - 25_EM | ecosystem: Host-associated > Plants > Roots > Unclassified | place... | reverse complement strand
TTTTTTTTTATCTTATACTTGAAAATTCTTCACATTTTCAGTGCTATGTCTATGAGAAATGAAGGAGGCTATGAAGTCATCAAGAAAGCAATTGAAAAGCTTGGTCTGAGGCATAAAGAACATATTGCAGTCTATGGAGAAAGGGATTGAGCAGAGACTTACCGGACGGCGGCACGAAACAGAGGATATTAGTACTTTCAATTGGGTAAGAGGGAAAAGAAACAATTTCCTTACTGCTTAAGTTCTCTTATTATAAGATGTCTTACATTAGTTTCTTTACATCTTGTCCGATTGACGGGTTTTGCTAATCGCAAAGCTTCCATTTGTGTTGGCCGTGACATAGAGAGAGAAGGAAAGGGGTATTATGAGGACATAAGGCCTGCTTCAAACATGGATCTATACGTTGCGACTTCCATCATTGTAGAAACCACCATCCTGTGGAAGCCATGAGAATCTCAAGCAACACCTCAAACAAAATATTTTAACTTTCAGGTTCTCGATTGATAATGTATTTCTTAGTCAAACCGAAATGTAAAACCAAAGGGGAAAAAAATAAAAAAATTATTCATTTTTCTTCCTATTACGTTGAGCACCCTTAAAGTAAAAATGATACTTTAATATGATTTAAGAACTCGAATCCATGAACCTATGGTTATAAATTTCAACACTAGCAAAAATATTCAATTATTATTTTTTAAATATATAAGTTTGATAGTGATTTTATATTTTATTCAACACTAGCACGCGGGTTGGCAAGCGCCGGAAGAAGACTTTTACCATGACAAGAAGAAAATTCAAGTTGACGAACGTTGTCTTCGAATCACACTAAAATCAGTAATAAAAATAGATCGATGCAGAAGTAAATCCCATCACCAAACACTTTCACCCTTTCCATTTCTCATATTCCCATCACCAAACACTTTCACCCTTTCCATTTCTCATATTTACTTACCATTTCTTGCTCACATCCCCTGCTTTTAGTTATCCTTGCACCTTTTCTACTTCTTCTTCTCGACAATCTATGGCTGATGCAATTCTTTCTGCTCTCGCGAGTACAATCACGGGGGACTTGAGTTCCCCAATTCTTCAAGATCTTGGACTTGCTGGGGGCCTAAGGACCGAGCTTGAAAATCTCAAGCGCACGTTCAGAACCATTCAAGCTGTGCTGCAAGCAGAGGAGAAGCAGTGGAAGAGTGAGCCTATCAAGGTGTGGCTCAGCGACCTCAAGGATGCAGCTTACACATAGCTGATTGTGGAAGATTAAATTCTTTTCCAATGAATGGGCTGTGTGGCTTATCTTCTCTTCGTCGCTTTTTGATTCAAGGTTGTAATCAATTTGCATACCTAACTGAGGGAGTGCGACATCTGACGGCACTTGAGTATTTGGGGCTTTATCGATGTCGAAAGCTGAATTTATTGCCAGATAGTATCCAACATCTCACTTCTCTCCTATCTCTAGTGATCTACGATTGTCCAAATTTGGAGAAAAGGTGCGAGAAAGAGAGAGGAAAGGACTGGCCTAAGATAGCTCACATCCCTGACATTGAAATCAACTGAAAAGCGATCCAAGAATCCTTGGATGGAGTGGACGCATCATCATTGGAATGACAGGGATATTGGAGATTGTGATAGATTACAGCAATTGGACTTTTTGGCATCGCATTTATGGGTATAAAGATTTCATCGTAATTTCCTTCCCCACATATTTTCTTTTGGTGAAATTGTTATTCATGCCTTTTCTTTCTTTACTTAGCCTTGTAAATTACAAGAACGAGATCACATGAACCTTGAGTTACCATTACCTTGTACTTGCAATTCTACTTCATTTTGAGGATCTTCTGTGTGTTCTTGATAACATTTAGCTAGAACTCTGTATTCTGATTTTCCTAGTTGAGGCATCGACATTGAAATCAGGTTGCTAGAACTCCGAATGCATGTCCTGAGAAGTAGAACACCAAGGAGTCATCTGCCAGACATTCCTCCAGAAGCCACTTCAGGGCATTCTGAAAGTTCTTTGCAGGAACCAATCTTTAATCAGATTCTCCTTTCTCAAAATCCTTTTTGGTTTTCATTATCAAAGGAAATGATAGTAATGCCATCGATCCATAGCCATAGAAGGAAAGGAATCGAGTAGGAAATTAAACTGATGATGTAATTCTCGTTTTCTCCCTGATGAAATAATGGTGAGAACAAGATGTTCTGTTTCCAGAATTGATGTTACTAATCAGCAAAAGGGCAGGCTTCCTTGGTTTAGCGTCAGAGGATGACATAGAAGTGGCCAAAGGAGGGGATGACAATTCAAAGATATTATGGTACTAGACTTTGGATGGTGAGTAGTCAACTGATGACCATTTGCTGGCACCTATTGGAATTACAGGATCCTCTCTGTTATGCATAATCACCCCTGCTAATCTGGCTGTAACATCAGCATGCATAACCTTGATGAAACCTTCAATTATGAGATGAAAACATAAAGATCAGGTAAATGCTCTATGAAAAAAAAAAACAAGATTGACTTGCATTTTTAATTAATCAATGCACTTAAAAGACAGTGCTTAGAACTAGACTAATCAACAAGTCTTGAGCTTGATTCTCCCTGATTTACAAGAAACAATAAAAAATGCCTTAACAGATGCCAATGGCTCCTCCTTTTAGATTTTATAGGTAAACAGTGCTGGTAACATCATGGAAAATCTTTCTAACCTCATGTCCAACCCCCATCATCCAATCAGTTTGACTAACACCAGTTGTTACTGCAACACCTGGTGTTAGTCATGGAGCCACTTTTAGCACGCTTCAATTTAGTAGTAATAATGTTATGAAAATTTGTTGTGGAAATGCTGATTCTGCTTCTCAAGACGATACCAAGTCTGCTCATGAACTTGACAGAGTCACAGGAAACTGATATTACTGGCCATGGAACTTGTAGAAATAATGCTTCTGATCGTCTATGAGCAACACTATCAATTTTAGATGAATTTAAGGAGCAAAATAAATAATTACTCTAGTTTTATGAGATGTTTCCATGATCAATGTGCAACACAACGTGCTTCAAATATCTCCAATTGTTTTCTTTTTTGTTGTTTTCAAATATCTTCAAATACCAAGTCTGCTACTCAACAGCCCCTTTTAATTTGATGTAAAATCCAATGAATCTTGCAATGCATGAAGGAGGTAGGCATTCCTTCTTAATAGCTAGATTGTCCCTAACTGCCAAAGTAACACCTTATAGTTTGCTAAAGTGGGACAAATTGTAGTCCATACCGCATAGCAAATGGGTTGAGATCATGGCAAGATGCTTAAAGGGTAAGAAGCTACAGAAGCTTGCAATGGAGATGGTAAAATGCACTCGTGGAGGGTTAGAGACCAAACAGTGAGCTACTTGAAACTTGCTAAAAGGAAACTCCTTGAATATGGTTTTCAACAGTTGTGAACAAAGAGCTTATCAAGTAATGAGGAGACAACCTGCTTTTATAATTAACACACTAGCCCACCATGGATAAGAATTAACTAAAAAGATAACTTCACTCCACGAGGATGTTTCTTTATTAAATAGAATTGGTGAACAAAAGCAGATGCTGCCGCAAACTGGAGCATCTTATAAGATTGAGCCAAAAAAAACCTGGGAAGTCCAGTGTCTTACACACAAAAAGGTTACAGGGAAATGCTATTACATTGGACATGTTACAGTGAAATAAACAGAATCCAAAAGTAACCTTATTGGATGTACTTCCAAAGTTCCACAAGCTTGCCCCTTTGCCAAACAAGGCCTTGCACGGCTTGAATGATTATACAAATAAAAGTGAATTTGCAAGTTTTTTGGAAAGATAAAACAAATCAAGAACTCACTTCTTTAGCAGCAGTGAACTGCATTGAGCCATTATCTTTGATGCCCTGGTAATAGAATCAGTCATATAGAAATTCTCTATAGCAGCCTGGAAAGGAGTTGAATTCATCTTCTGATTAACCTCGGGCTTCAATGAAGCCCAAAAGGTCGCTGGCTCTCTCTCGTCCATGCTCAAGAGGTTCGGCGCAACAGTCCTAATCCGAGATCGGACAGCCCCAATTGTATCATAGGGCAACTGCACCCCTGCTACCTCGGAAAGAGCACGAATTATCTTCCAATCATCCCTGGAATCACCAACTGTTGGAACTGCAGGCAAAGTCTGCTGCGCACACCCTTCTGTGTTTTCATATGTCCCTTCTTTCTCACTGAATGCTGATGCTGGGAGAATTACATTGGCACGGTACACGCCTCGGTCCCCATGGTGCCCCTGATAAACAACAAAGGCATCACTTGGAAGCTTTTCCAAATCCACGTCATCAGCACCCATCAGATACACAAATTTGGCGCTCTCAATACTTTGGATAGATTCTGGCACAAGTCCAAGGTCAAGTGCTGCAGCTTGGGCAGCATTGAGAAGCAACACATTGAAACCATTCCAATCAGGTCTTACAACATTTCCATTTTTCGCAATGGTTTCAACAGCAGAGAAAATTGCATCCTTGTCTGATCTCTCAAAGAGTCCAGAACCAACAACGATGGCAGGGTTTTTGGCATTTGAAAGTGTTGAGCAAAATGGGTGGCGACCCTCTGCAATTTCAGTAAGAGTTTCAGGACCAGTGCCTAGATGCTCACAATCATAGTTGAATTCTGTCGGAGGGCCAACATAAGCAACCTTAGCATTGCTTCCTCGAACTGTCTTGCGGATTCTGGCATTAACCATGGCAGCTTCTACCCTTGGCTGACAATTCAGCAAACAATATATGAGATAATGACAAAGTCTCAATCAATCCAAATGCCTTGGAAACAAGATTATTTCGAAGTCAATGTGGCAAGGAAAAAGTGTAAAACAGTGTACAAGTGCAAAGAACAAATTCAAGACGTCATACAAACAGAAGACAAATTAATGGCTGTGAAGTCATACACAAAGAAATAGCACAAAGCACAGCTGAAATCTAAGGGTTCCATTCTATAAATGACTAAAAATGTCCATACGATTACCTGGGTGCCAACCAAGAGGAAAACATCTGCATTCTCAAGACCACTAATGCCACAGTTCATAATATATCCAGATCGAAGATCAGCATTTGGGCTAGGTCCATTTCCTTCACACCACACATTATTTGACCCCATTTTGTTTAAGAAATCTTTCAGCGCCATCATGGATTCAGCATCAGATAGTTTACCAGCAATCCCCACTATTTCCTCTGGTTTAACTTGATGGGCAATCTCAGCAACCACAGCTAAGGCATCATGCCAGCTCACGACCTTGAAGCGCCCATCTGTGCCACGAATCATAGGATCATTTAGCCTCTGCCTCTTTAGACCATCATAGCAAAACCGAGTCTTGTCTGATATCCATTCTTCATTTATATCCTGAAATAGGCCAGTCCAAAATCATGAACAGGCCTTGCAGTCTTGTACACCAAAAAACAATTAAAAATCCATGACATAAAAGCAGAAAGTATTGATCTTTTTTTCTTCACCTTTTCAATCTATTATAATCATAGTAGGATATTTAAAACATAGTATATTGAAGTGCTTTGCCCCATAATTAATTTATGTAAAATGCACAACAAAAGAGCCATAATTAATCAGCTTGATTGTCTTCGAAGTAATTCACTTGAAAGAAATCAAAGCAATAAGATCATAAATCAATCTGTTGAAAGAAACAAGTTAAGAGGACCCAGTAGTCCTTCACAAACTGAAACTGCGGGTCTAACATCACTGAACAATAACTTATTTTGCATAACATAAAACTAGAATAAACACAGCAACCTACTTTTAGAATGCTACAATTAAGCTGTTGATCTATTCATACCCTCTCAAGCAAAGAATCTACTAGTAAATTGATGGATTTTGTATAGTTTAACATTTATTTAACTCATAAAATCCTTGTCAACACCAGAACGAAGATAAAATGCAATGCCACTTGGTAAACCTAATTGCCAAATATAAAACAATAGCCTTATTTCCTATTCACAAAAAATTCTGAGCCCTTCAAAGCACAAGACAAATTTGTTTTGGAAGGAAGCAAGTTGACGTTTTGGTTAGCCCAACCAAAAAAATATCTGAAAAATAATGAAAATAACACACTGCAGTGCAGGGAATGTACCTCATTTAACCGTGGAGTGATGCGCAGGACCTCTGGACCTCTGCTATCAATCCGGATGTTGGATCCAACTGCATCAGAGACATCAATGGTCTCTGTACCTTTCAACTCCCAATTTCGAGCTTTAAATGCAAAAGGTTTTGAGGTAAGGGCTCCCACAGGACAGATATCTATCACATTTCCAGATAGTTCACTTGTCATAAGTTTTTCAACATAAGTTCCAATTTCTTCTCCACTGCCACGACCTAACATGCCAAGATCCTGAACCCCAGCAACTTCTGTTGCAAACCTCACACACCTGTAGGGTCCCAAAAGAATATTTGAGTTCACATCATAAGATAGCACAGGGTGCACAAAACTATAATCAGGATGTATAAATGCTGACAGAAAACAAGAACAAGTTGATGGCAAATTCCAAAGACATCAACTGCAACTACAACTTCAACCATTAGCAAAGTTTACAGATCAACTAATATTGCAAAGCTGCATTCACATGCAATTACATCAAAGATTTATTACAAGTTTATAGCAAATTACAAAGACATCAACTGCATCTTCAACCATTAGCAAAGCTTACAGATCAAATAATTTGGCAAAGCTGCGTTCACATGCAATTACATCAAAGATTCATTTTTATGCAGTAACCCACAGCACATGACCTAACTTCATCACATCACATCACATCACTAGAGTGAAAAAAAATCAATGAAACAACATATGAAATGCTAAAATGGATTAACCAAGAAAGTAAAAGGAAGATTATCCAAGACCAAATAAGTTGGTTAAAAAGAAAAACACCAAAACCTGTTGGCTTCTGAACAAGTTAATCATAAAAGGGGGTAAAGGAGAAAAGTTTTTCCATTGTATGCAGAACTAATTTAGGAATTATTCTATTCATCAATGTGGGACATGCCACATAAATTTCTTTCAAATGTATTTAGAACAGGGAGAGGTGACAAAAGCATGAAAACGCAAACTACTAAATGTCAAAGGTGAACGCATCTAAGAAACAGAACAATAAAAGAATATTATCATATTGAATAGAGATTGGATTTCTTGATAAGTCAGAACAATGGCAAGGATTACACTAGCTTCCTTAAGTGGAAGACTGAAAACAGAGATAAAAAATCAAGCATGAAATGAGCAGTGGAGTCTAACCCAATTTGCACCAAGTAATCTCTTAAAACCTTAATCATGGGGTCAAAGTCCAGGATTCAAACCCTAGCAAGGTCTCAGTGTATCATTCATCAAAAACAGAAAAGAAAAATCAACCACAATGGGGAATAATAGAAAATGACTCACTGACAAGATCTGGTAACTCTTTGCAGCATGAAGATTTTTGTCCAAAGTATGAAATTTATCCTAATTGAAAAGGCTAAACAGAAGTAATTGCATTGCACTCCTAAAGTCAAATTATTGCTTTAAGGAATATGCACATATATGCTGTCATATTCAACGCTGCTTGCACAAAACAAATGTTTGATGATTCAAAATAACCATGTTCGTATAATAGATAACATGAACAAGTGGTTTCAGAATCAAACCTTGTACACTGAATGCAACGAGTCATCACAGTCTTCACCAAAGGGCCAAGATTCTTATCGACAACTGATCGCTTCACTTCAGTGAACCTGCCACGATCAGATCCAAATGCCATAGACTGATCCTGAAGATCACACTCGCCACCTTGATCACAAATTGGACAATCTAATGGGTGATTCATCAGCAAAAATTCCATAACCCCTTCTCTTGCTTTCTTTGCCACAGGTGTGTCTGTCTTAATCTTCATTCCTACAACATAAACCCTCTGATAAATGAAACATCATTAAGAAAGAAAACAGACGCTAAAGAGAATACATATTCTTAAACTATGCAATCCTGAAACTTCAATCAACAAATTAAGAAACCAAAAGATCCTAAAAAAAAGATTATGAAACAAAAGGGAAAAACTAAGGATACATGCAAATTCATACAAAGAGCTTGCATCATAAAATAGCCATTTCTTATAATTATATAAGCAAATCAAAATGCATTTGCATATACAATGCATGCCATAAATCAAATCTGAGATGAATCATATATGTGTGTGTGTGTGATGAAGCTTTTAAAGAAGCAAATAAATCAGAAACATTGACATTGACAGCAAAAACAAACCAAAAAACTAGAAACAATAAATCAATCATAATAAAATAAAAACAAAATTTTCTGCTGAGCACATGGCAAGAAACTAAAACCAACTAGTTTCTCAGTCACAAAACCAGAAAACAAGGAAAAAATCAAAAGAGCAAAAGAGATCACCTGCAAACTTGAAAAGGTGAACTAAACAAAAAATGAGACAAAATAATACACATCTAAATGAACCTCCAGGGAAAAAAAAAGCAACGAGAAAAACAATAGCTTTAAGAACAACATCCAACTAAAAACGAATTACCCATCATGACTTGTTTGGGAGAAAGCAAAAATCATAAATAATAGAATGTTCAATATATCAAACAATTAAAGCACACCATAATCTAGACCCCCAAATGTACCACATTGTTACATTATATTTCATACTCAAGGCATCAAAGACACAAATCTATTATAACAAATGAGCAAACAGATGCCTAATTAAATCTTATCCTTTTTAATGAAATGATCCATAAGATTCCAATTTCCAAAAAAATAACACCATATATAAAAAATTAAATCCCATTTTCGATTGGTAAATGGATATCCAGAACTAAATTGAAAACCCAGTTAAACCACATGAACACCAATTACCACTTAAGCCCATCAAGATCACACGATCACCATCAAAAGTTAGCAGTCATTTCTACCAATAGAGTAATTAGAGAACTAAGAACCCAAATCACAAAAAGCCAAAAGCCTAAACCATCGATTATCAAAAATGTTCTGTTCTTCAATCAATAATCATACAAATTGCACTCATTTTTACCAAATTAAACACCAAATAAACCAGTTAAAAAATCAAACCCCAAAGAAGTCATAAAAACCCAAAATACAAGTTACAAAATGAACAATTAAAGCAAAGCCCCAAATAAACAACAAAAATTTCCAATCTTTACTCAACATCCACGCAAATTACACTCATTTCCACCAAATTCACCATCCAGCTCAAAAACCCAAAAAAGAAAAGTCCAACACTCCAAATTCTAGTTAAAATCAGCCAAGTCACAGACATAAATTATCATTCATTTCTACCTACAAAACAAATTAAAAAACTAATCACTTCAACAAAAAAAAAAAAATCACAAAAGGGAAAAATCCTAACCATAATTACCAAGAATTTCCAATCTTTACTCACAATTAAAACAAATTCCACTCATAATAATAAAAAAAAACTAATCATTTCAAGGAAAAAAAAACACAAAAGGGGAAAATCCTAACAATGAATTACCAAAAAAATCCGATCTTTACTCACGATTAAAACGAATTCCACTCAATTCCACCAAATTGGCAATCCAAATTAAAAAGCCAGATAAAAAAAAGTCAAAAAACCTACCAGGAAGAGCAGGCATAGCGCAAGAAGCAACAGGCTTAGGACTCTTCTCCACTTCCACAAGACACATACGACAGTTCCCAGCAATCGACAACCGACTATGATAACAAAACCTCGGAATATCAACACCAGCAACTTCACAAGCTTGTAACACAGTCATCCCTTTCGGGATTTTCACTGGGTACCCATCAACAAACACTTCGATTGCATCTTCCGGGTTCGGAAAGTGAACTCGGGCACCACCCAATGGTGTTCGCTGCGGAAGACCAGGTGTTGGGTCGGGTTGTGGGGCGGTTGCGGGTTCGGGTGATTGAAGCTCCGGTTTGGTCACGATGGAGCGTAGAAGAAGGGTTCGGGCAGCAGTTTGAGGTCTTATGAGCCTTGAAGCTAATAAGCCTAACCCCATTTTGTGTTTCTTTTTGGTGCCAAGGTTTGAGATCTCAAGTGTTACTGAGAAAGAAATGGTGGAGAGGAAGAAGGCGTGTGTTCAGTGTCAGCAATGGTTTATGAAGGAGGATTGTTTACGTGGAGGATGATTTGACCGACCCGGATCTGTTTGGGGTGGATCAATGAAATCTGATCATACTTGGTTTTTCATTAATGGGGTTCGACGTTAAAGTTTGTTTTTGCTTTTGAAAGAGAGTACGAGGAAATTTAAAAAATGTTTTTGTTTTGAGAAATTATTAAATTATTATTTTTAATATTTTTTATGGTTTTGATATTAAAAATTAATAAATTAATAAATTTTTAATTAAAAATATTTTAAAAAAATATTATCTTATATCCATCATAACACTAAATACTTGAAATTAGTTGATTCATTTTTTTATCAAAGTTAAGTGTTAAAAATATTAATCCAAAATTGATTGATGGTTTAGTTGAACTAATCAAAATTATTATTTTAAAAAATATATTTTAAAAAAAAAAATAAAACAAAATTGTTTTAAATAATTAGTATTATTTTACCTTACTTGTCTAGGCTTTGAATTAGATAATGAATTGAAATGAGAATCGAGTTTAATTACTTTGGAAAGAAAAATGATCATTTAAAAAATATGGAATTACTAGATGATTTGCATGAGTTAAGATGAAAAGGAAAATATTAGACTTTATTCTAACATTGTTTAATTTTTACAAAATATATTAATTTGATCATGTAAATCAACTTAAATGGATGATACATGTATATTATTAGGGTTTAGCATGCAATCAAGTATAAAAGCGATGGGTCTATAATTTACTAGACCTATACACACCAAGCTCAAGAGTATTGAGCATGACAGCTCGTCAAATATATGCTTAATTAAACTTGTGTGCAACTAAGTTCAAGGATGATTGATCTCGTAGCTCACCAACTTCATGTTTAATTGAGCTCAATATGTAGCTAGATTTAAGGGGTGTTGAGTCTAATAATTTGTCAGATCTATATTTACTTGAGTTCAGCTTGTAATCATGTAAAAAAAATATTGGATTTGAAAGCTAGCTAGATTTATATTATCTGGGTTTGATATTTACGAAGCCTAGGAAAACCCCCCAAGGAAATCTCGAAATTCATTTTTAATAGAGCACCATTTTCTAAACAGGAAATTAGACTCAAAATTCATTTTTCATAGAGCACCAAAAATACAATCAATCACCCACAGAGTTGATGTATTCTCCCAAATCCTAAAATCCCAACAAGAAAGAGTGTGTTCCAAGAGGAAGGAAGTTGTAATTTGACTCTTGTCATGATCAAAATTCAGAAGGATAACCTACTTGATTAGCTTTGCATAACTGGAAAACATTGACTTGAAGAACAATCCATTCGTAAGGATCGAATTTGATGACAAGAGTTCCCTGTATGATAAGAGGATGCAAGTCAAATAATGCAGCATCCAAGCCAAAGTTAAAATAAACACTAGTGATTTCGATAATGGATTGTGATTGAGAAAAAGTTTTTTAGCTTTGATCCTACCATTTTTAGGTAGTGTAATTCATAAAATCAACCTAAACTAGGATCATCAATCAATCCTGCTTCAAGGCCTTTGCCATATAACCTCTTGTATGAATAATTGCAAGGTATGCCTCTGTTATGGCAAAACTAGACGATCAGAAACTGCATCCTGCACAATGTAGGCCCGGAGCCGGGTTGTGCGCCAGTTGCTTTGTGTCCAGATGGGATCCATCATCCCCATGGGATCGGACGAATCTGATGGAAACACATTCCGAGTTCCAGATTTATGGTTCAGACGTGTTGAATATGCAGGTTCGTACCTGTAATGGAAACCGCATTGCAAGTCCTTTCCCTGTCGTGTGAGCAGACAGAAAAAATAGCAGATCAGTTAAGGCATGCTGCTATCCTATCTATGGAGGTAGTAAAGCATATTGATGTAACATAGCATATCACGCAATAATGGCAGGGAAAAATTCAAATCTGATGGCACCTATGCTAAATTTTATGCAAGGTACGGTTTACTTTTCCATAACATCATGTTAACACATTCAGCTTTCACTCTTATACGCGGCAGCAGAATAAGCAATCTATCAGTCCTAATTTACCGATCCTTTCTGCAGTTAGATTCTTTGCTTCATACGTAGATATGGTAGTAGAGCTAGCCGTAGAAGGAAATTTCAAAGTACAGAGTCCGTTGGAGTAGCCTGTGTGTGGGTAGGGAAAAGATTAAGCACTCAAAGCAACCTCAGTGCCACCTTTAACTTGGTCTGCCCTTGATTGCCATTCCAAACTAGCAGCTTCTAGCCAGTAAGTTACCTGGTCGTGGAAATAGTCCCTTCCCATCTGCCTCTCCTTCATGCACTCACCAGTCACCACCATTGTTGTTGCAATCTTTTGAGCAATCAGAGCTTGCATTCTTCATTGAAATTGAAGTTCTATCAGCTAGAAAATTCCATATGAACCTGGAAACATCTTTAGCATATATATCCAAGATATGGATTTGAAAAAAAAAATGGAATTCATTATGTTATGCTTGTTTTTCACATGGAGCCAATGTGGAACATATATATTATACAGACATGCCAGATTTTTCATGTACTGATTTTTGCTTTCGGAATTATATAATATATATGTTTAAAATCCTAGTGCACTTACTGTTTCTTTGAATAATGTTAAATATACACATATATATTCACATAAAACTTTGAGCTTGTGTAAAATAAAATATTTATGGACCATTCAGAGAAGATTTCAGGAATTAATATTAACGATACTATCAACGTTGGTCAGTTAAAAATCGTGAATTTCTAATAAAGTTTTTGTGTTGTAATTTTAACTATCTAATTTAGAATTTCAGGATGTAAATCTTTACTTGGTTCTGATTTTTAATTTAACTGGACAACATATTTATTCAATAAAACTTAGTTGATTAGCCAAATATGTTACAAATCTCACTGAGTTAACATTAAGAAAAAAAATTAAAAAAAAAAACAAAATGATATTGTTTTAATAAAAATGGTTAAATGGATCACTCCTGAATCACCTACCAATGTTGCCAAACATGGAAGTGCTCCTGAATGCCAAAGCTGCAAGTTCCATTCCTGAATATGATGATTCCAACTACAACAGAGCCAAGGAATTTAAGGCATTTGAGGAAACAAAGGCTGGTGTCAAGGGACTAGTTGACTCTGGTGTGACTATGATTCCAGGGTTTTTTGTCTACGCACCAGAGAATGTGGAGAAGTCATCAGCAAAGGCTAAGACAAACAGTTTACTTCGTCATTTTCTTCAGAAAAAGTTCAGAAAATAATTTCAGTATCCTATAAAAAAATGTTGTTTTCACCATTTTGTAGCTATCACCAATGACAAGTTCGGAAGTGTGGAGCATAGAGTTCTTGTCGGAGATGTCAGGTCCAGGACATCAGTTGCCTGCTTTTTCCATCCAAGTGCAGCGAATCAATTCAAACCATATGGGGTAATAAAGGAGCTTCTATCTGATGGCTCACTGAAATATAGAGGAACTCATATTGCTGAATTTATGGCTTGCATCAGGTCCAGAGGAGCAGACAGTACCTCTGCACTTTCTCATTTTAAGCTGGCTTGATTAGCTCATGCATGCTTGTTGTTTCCAATAACCAATGTAGAAACTAGTTGGAAAACAATTCTCTCCACTGTAATAGAGCTTATCCATCCATTGTCATCAAATTCTTCTGCCATTTCCTGTTTTCGTTTGAGCAGCTTATGGCATAAATCTACCAGAGTGAACAAAGTGAGTGGTGGAATGGCAAAATTTGCGCGGCTTTTTGTAAGGAGTAGTAGGATAAGTGTTCAGAATCAACCAAGAACAACAACAGCAGCATCAAAATAAAGCCTTCAATCAAGCTGTTCAAAAAGGAAGTAGTGCAAAAAAAAGCATTTCGGCAAGTGATCCCAACAGAGTAAAAATATAAAAGCAAACTCCCATAAAGGTTAATAATGGATCAGTCACCATGAGGTTAATTGAAGTGTTTCTTATAGATCCTAATTCCCTTTTCGACTAACAATGTCAGCAAGGTGATAATAATGTTATTCTGTTAGCAGCTGCTTGTTAATGTTCAACATGCATGAAAGAAAGATCAAAATTCAACAAGTTTGTGCAGCAGAAATTGTGAAGCAACAAGCATGGGCTCGTTTCACTTTAAAATGAGAAAGGGTTAAGATAGACAATACATGAATTGATGAGCTGTAAATACTGCCAAATTACGGGTTTCCCTGTACAGTGATATTACGGTTCTCTTTGCCTAGCATATTATATTTGTTTTTGTAACATCAGCATGTATTTTCTTTATTGAGCTTGAATGGCCACCCCTGACAGCTCTATTTAATTATACGCAAGTCCTTGTCCTCGATCACCAGCCATTGTTGTCAACATGGAAGTCTCAGATAATGCTGCAAATTCCATTAATGAAGATGAAGAGTCTAACTATATATGATAGGGGTAAGGAAGTGAAGGCATTTGAAGAAACAAAAGCTTGCGTTAAGGAACTAGCTAGTAGACTCTGGTGTGAGCAATATTCCCAGGATTTTTGTCCACCCATTAGAGAAAATGCAGAAGTCGTCTTCAGATACTAGTAATATCAGCATTCAGGTTCCAAAAATAGTTTTTGAAGGCTTCAAAAATTCTCTGCGAACGGAGGTTCTCATGAATCAATGGATTCATGACCCCCCTCTGTGCGGAGCTATTATTGTAAATATTGGGGACTTCATGCAGGTAAAGCTTTTTTTTTTATAATTGATTTAGATTTTCTTTTATGAAAAATTGATATGCCAACAGTTTTATTAATTTGAGTAGACCAATGAGTAGAGAGGCAACCTATGAGCTTCTGACAAGCTGGCCGAAATAAGGTCCAGTCTAAATAAGGTACCCTGGAGGCCAAGTCTTCAGTCTGTATTTTGTGCAGAGTTAATTTCCTTCAGACTTGAAGGAACATAGCTGCGTGTGAGTGAATCATCACATGCAAGTGATGATTCAAGACTTTTAACATAAAAGTTGTGGCTAACTTCATGTCCAAAGTAGTAGACAGCGCCTCAACTCTACCCCATTTAAGCTGGCATGACGAGCTCAAGCCTTGTAAGAAGTTGAATTCATCTCGTTAATTATTCGATTGAATAGAGCTGGCATGCATGATCAATGCAGTGGATGATTCAATTACAGAACTCTAAGTTGCTGTCAATGTAAAAGGTATAAAAGAATGCATTTCAGTAGGCAACCCAACATAGAACTAAAATATATAAGCAAAGTCACACAAAAGGTTGAAAATGGATCACTCACAGTAAGGTTTAAGTCTTTTGGATGATAATATTATGCAGTTACAAGCTGTTTATTGATGTTCAACATCCATGAAAGAAAGAGAAAATTCAACAAATTCGCGCAGCAGAAATAGTGAAGCAACTAGCATGGCCTCGTCACTTTAAAAGGAGAAAGGACTGAAATAGATGATCCTGTGGACATGTATTGACCCATGAATTCAGCCAAATGAGTTGCCCTATAGATGGGTGTGTCGTCAGAGAGAAGCTCCTTTATTACCCCATATGGTTTCAATTTGTTTGCTGCACCTGGAAAGAAAAAGCTTGCTACTGATGTCCGGGGTCCGACTTCTTGAGCCAAAACTCTATGCTGCACACTTCTGAACTTGTCATTAGTGATAAGCTGCAAAATGAAGAAACAACATGTAGATCATCCATCACAGTAGAAGTTAGAAAACAATTTTTGGCTCATTTCCCATCATGATTTCAACATTAACGATTCATATCGTTGCCTCGGATAAGGTGCGACACAAATTCTGAAACTATAATTCTGAAAACGTCAGAATAGTGATAATCTAACATCCTTGTTTAGAAGCGATCTCATTCTATTTTGTCAAAGGGAGATAGGTTGCCTCTCTTTGACCGACTCACGTAAAAATATTGAAAAAGAAAATCAAAATCATTTTGTTCATAGGAGGAAAATCCTAATCAACTGAAAATATAAGAAATTTAACCTGCATGAAGTCCCCTATATTTACTACAAGTGCTCCTTGCAGAGGTGGGACATCTACCCATTGATTTTGATGATGAACTTGGAGGCCACCCATGTTGTCTTGAACAAGAATAGTCAGAAAAGAAGGGTCTGTATGCTTGGTAATGCCCATTGTCAAGTCTGGTTCAGGACAAAGTGGGTAATAGTTACCCGCCAATGCTTGAGTATCCATGCATTCAATGCTTGAAAGGTAGTCACAACGAAGCCCGAGTGCTTCTGATAAGAGCTCAGACAGAGTCTTGCTGATTTTGGTCATGTGTTTTGTGTATTCACTTAACTCTTCTCTGCAAGACAAGTTTAGCTGAATCCAGTGGAAATCTCTTAGAGAAATGAATTCACAGAGAGACAGTTTTAGATCTTATTGCAAAGTTCTAATACCTTAAAACTTCAGGATATAGTTCAGGGTCAAGTTCACCATCCTGAAAATTTATTGCCACTGTATCCCTCCAAACCGCTGTTTCTTTGGTCAGAACCACTCCTCCATAGAAGAATTTCACTCTTTGTTTAGGATCACGAGAGTACAGCTCCGCCTTCGCTTCCTGGGGTTGCTCGTGGAATCGTTTCACCCCCGCTAACATCTCATCCATGACAGCAACTGGAGTTCCGTGGTTAATAATTTGAAAGAAACCCCATTCTTCTGATGCTTTCCGGATCTCATTTACCACCTCTGATCGCCGACAACTTTCAAACCCTTCGAAGTCTATAATTGGAACCTGATGGCTGATATTGCTAGACTTGGATGATGACTTCAGCACATTCTCTGGTGGGTGGACAAAACACCTGGGAATCCTGGTCACACCAGAATCAACAAGTCCCTTAACACCAGCTTTTGTTGCATCGATTGCTTTCACTTCCTTGTCTATGTCATAGTTTAAGCCTTCTTCAAAATTGGAAATCGTGACTTCCATGTTTGCAGGATCGGATGATGATGCTAGTTTTGGTTACAGAAGTACAGTTTCTGATTACTGTAAAGGGCTTGTGTCTAATTAACTAGAGCAGTCAGATGGTCATAATTGAAGCATAAGAAAATTGTAACCTGGAATGGCCCATCAGAACTTTTGATCTTCCTGGTCTAGCCTTAATTATGAGACATCATGAAAGGTCTGCAATCCATCCTCAAATCTCTCCCTCCCTCTCTCTTTATCTCCCAGTTCTCTTCGTATGATAATTTTGTTTACTATTGCCTAGGTCCACTCTAGCCTGCATGATTGAATCCATTCAATTCTTTCTTTCTTACATCTTTGAATTAGTCTCAGTCGAAAGAATTGAAAGAATACATAAGAATTGAAAGAATACATCAAGTATTGAAAGTGATTTTAAACACACAAAATTGACCTTTTCCTTAATTAATCTCTCATTCTTTTGATTTAGTTTCCACCCTTGCTCTTACCTGATCAGATCCATGCTTTCACTTTCCATGATCATTTCTATAAACATTAGAGAGTAATTGGATTGGTGTTCGGAATCATTCAAGAACAACAAAAAGCCATCAAGCAAGCTGTTGAAGTAAGAAGTGTAAAAGAGCCTGTGTCTCGGGCAAGTAATTCCACAGAGTAAAAATACAAACGCGAAGTCACATAAATGGTTGAAAATGGATCCTTCACCACAAGGTTTAAATCTTTTGTCTAATCCAAATTCAACTAACAATTTCAACAAGGTAATGAGAATGTTATCAGTGTTACAAGCTATCTAGTGAACTTGTCATTGGTGATAAGCTAAAAATTGAAGAAAACAACACTTTTAGGTCATTACATTTAGAATGATTCTATTTCTGAGACAAAGATAGCCACCTCCTGAAAAGGTCACCAAACTTTAGACAACATCAAGTTTTAGTGAGTTATGATTTTCGATTCATTTCTATCAATCTTGAGGACTTCATTGCAGACATTTATGTCATGTACAACCTCTCAAGAGAGAGTATCGTATGATGAATGTTTTGTTTCATTGAAAGATAGTGCTTGAATTCGACCTTTCGAGCTTGCCCGAGACAGGCAGGTTGCCTCCCTCTGAGAAACTCAAATAAAACTATTGCTGCATAAACTATTACGTACCTGCGGCCGTTAAGTCCCCTGTATTTATTAGAAGAGATCCCTGCAGAGGGGACATCAATCCATTGCTTCTGATGACGAACCTGGAGGCCATCCATGTTGTCTTGCAGAACTATACTTAGAAAAGGACGGGTCTGTATGTTAGGTGAGGCCAAACGTCAAGGCTGGTTCAGGGAAAGCAGGGTAATAATGACCCACCAATGACTCAGTTCATGCATTCTATGCTTGAAAGGTAATTGCAACGAAGCCCGAGTGCTTCAGGTTAGAGTTCAGATAGTATCTTACTGATCTTGATCATGTGTCTGATACATTCACTAACCTCTTCTCTACAAGATAAGCTTCACCTCCTGAGGTTCCTCATGGAATCGTCTTGCACCTGCTAACATCTCATCCGCGACACTAGCAGGAATCCCATGATCGATTAACAACTTGAAAGAAACCCCAGTTTTCTGATGCTTTGCGAATCTCATTCACAACCTCTATCCGCCGGGAACTTCCAAACCCTTCAAAGTCTATCGTTGGAACCTGAAGGCCGAAATTGCTAGACTTAGATGACGACTTTTGAACTTTCTCTGATGGGCGGATAAAAAGCCTGGGAATCTTGGGCACACCTGAGTCTCCTAGTTCCTTCACACCGGCTTTTGTTTCATCGAATGGCTTCACTTCCTTGGCTTGATCATAGTTGGATCCATCTTAAGGATTAATAGAACTTGCAGCGTTGGAAATCATAATTTCCATGTTTGCAACAGTACTGAGGGAGTGATCTTATTGAAGATTTCGTGCCTGGTGAAGATGGAAAGGAATTCAATAATGAAGGAAAGAGAGGCTCACCACGATGAGAAGTCCAAAATCAATATGGTAAGCAAAAAGCGGTAAGAGGCCAAAACGCTGTTTCATACCCCTTTTGACTCCAATGAATATGGCAAAGATCTTCATTTCGAGATATCATGGCATATTAGCCTCAAAACTTATTTAATAGTTTTTCTTCCACAGTTCCACTATTCTGCATGAGCCAACTTTATACATAACTACAGGATTTATCAATGATTAGAAAGATGTTTTCTGAGGCTGTTTGCTTAACAGAGTTTTCTAAGATAATTTTATTTAAAATTATTTTTATATATATTTTTGGACTTTCTTAATATTAATTTCAAAAATAATTTTTAAAAAATAATAAAAATTATTATTTTAATATATTTCCAAATAAAATATACTTTAATAAATCATTATTATTATTACTCTCTCTAATACTCCTTAAAATTCAATGTTCAAAACTCATTTGTATTATCTTTATTTGATCAATTAATTTTTCTTCTAATTAAAATTTTTTAAGCTTTAGTGTATATATAAAAAGGATGTATTGTCTTTTCCTTATGAATGATAATTTAAGTTAAATTCAATGTGAATTTAAAATGACATAAATAAATAGAATTTTTTATATGATTATTTTATCTGATGAATAATAAATATAATATAATTATTATTAAATATGACCCAATATATATATATATATATATATTATTTTTATTTTATATTAAATAATACATAATACTTGAATAATGAATTTTCAAAAATTAATTAATATAATATAGATATCTAATTTTTTTTCATGAATATAGAAAAAATTCGACATGCAAATACTCAATACCATCCTAGTTTTAGCCTAGATTAGGGTTACTTTCCATCTTTTCTTTTCTTTTTTAATTTCGTTTCCAATTAATCCAATGTTGGAAAAAAAAGTCCTATTTATTTGTCATTATTTATCAAGACGACAACATGATATAATTATGAGAAGTGGACTTTTGTGCCACAACCATTATTGCCCTTAGCTTGCACTGGCCACTTGCTATCATGTAAAAGTCTTGACTTTTGGAGAGGGTGTTAACGTACTCCTATCTAATTTACATTCAAAATATTGATACCTGCAGGCGGGTAATTATTTCGTTATCAATAAAGGGAGAAATATTTTTTAAATTTTTTTATTTAGAAATATATTAAAATAATATTTTTTATTTTATAAATTTTATTTTTGATATCAACATATTAAAAAATTTTAAAAAAATTATTTAAAATAAAAAAAATTAAAATATTATTAAAAAAACTGGTTTCATCTCAATTTCAAATATTAGCCTAATCTACTGTAATTTGTAATTTACACTGCCTAAGATGTTAAAGAGTTTTTATCACCGACAAGATAGTATTTATCACCGACAAGATATCTGGTGGGTAACTAATCTAACAAGAATATTTTTAATTCTTCAAATAAATTTTTATTTTAAATTTGTTATACCCACTCACATAACAAATCTAATCTTATTTTTCTAAGTCACATTCAAAATATTAATATATTGATGTGTTTATAATTTAAGAATATCAAAATATATCATTAAATTACTAGTAAGCTATATTTATTGGTAAATCATTAGGTTAACACGGTTATATATAAGAATTATTCAAGATGTCTTTTATGTCTATATATATATATATATATATATATATATATATATATATAAACTACTAAATTAACTAACCTTCAAACTATAAAATAAATTTAGAAACTTAGATTGATTTTTACAGTATTTATAATAACAATTATATAAATTAAAGAATTTTTTTATTTGTAAAATATATTTTAGTTAATACGTAAATGTTACATCAATATTGGGTTTATTTTATAGGATTAATAATAACTATATATGTATATATATATATATATATATATATATATATATATATATATATATTAACAAGAAATCAATAAAAATATCAGGTTGGATCCGAATCAGATAATTAATGAAAACAACTTGGATTTTCACTTGATCCATTTTAATTATGATGAAATTAGATAAAAATTCAAATCGGACACTAAATATATGTTGCATATGGTAAGATTATCATCCCTGTTTAGAACTTATCATCAACACTGTTCATATAAAGGTATATATATATTGTTAATTAACACTATCCCACCACCATTATCGATTTTCAATCGGGAATATCGGTTGCTTTCCATCCTTTTCTTCTTTCCTTTCCGACCAATCCTCTTTACTTGCCATAATTCTGAGGAAATACTCTTTATGTTCCATCGTTTATCGACACGATAGCATGATGTGAAAAGAATAGGACTTTATAACCATTACCTTTATTGTACGTTACAATGGGCCATTTGCTATAATGGAGCGATCGATAGGCTGTTTGTCCCCAAGCATCAAAACTAGATCCACCATTCTAACGTTGCCAAGAACAGGCATCCACAGTGGGATTAGGAGATTCGCAAGGAATTGCCTTGGAACACGTTTTCAAAACAATCCGCTAGCTATGCCAACAAGTTCTAGCTAGGAACGTAACAGCTTATTTTGCAAAAGTGTAATGGTTCCTTAGATTGTAAAGCAGAAAATATTGAAGCAGGAAACAATGTAGAGTGAGCATAAAGGATGAGCTGCTCAGCTAAAGCCAAAATGACTCCTTGAAATCAACTAAAAAAAATTCAACAAGGGGAGGATAATGCTATAGGTTACAGGCCGTTTATTGATTTCAATCAGTATCTTCTGTAGAGGAACAAGCATGGCCACTTGACACTTTAAAATGAGAAAGGGTGGAAACATATGATCCTGTGGACATGTATTGGCCCATGAATTCAGCCAAATGAGTTGCTCTATAGATCATGGGCGTGTCGTCAGATAGAAGCTCCTTTATTACCCCATAGGGTTTAAACTTATTTGCCGTGCTTGGGAAGAAAAAGCATGCTACTGATATCCGAGGCCCGACTTCTCCAGCCAGAACTCTATGCTCCACACTTCTGAACTTGTCATTGGTGATGAGCTACAGAAAGAAGAAACAACATTAGTCCTTGCACTAAAAAGGACAATTTCTTGCAGAATAAGATATAGATGCATGCAGAGATAGGCAGATAGCCACATCCTGAAAAGGTCGATAGACTTGAGCCAACATCAAGGTCACTGAGAGTTATAATTCTCCAGTTTTGCAGTGATAAATTTATCTTCCAAATCTTTATCAACCTTGAATTAGTTCTTTATTTTTCCAGACTCTTATACCAAGCAACAACCTCTCAGAAATAGAGGCATATATATGATCGATGCTGTGTTTTGTCGAGAAGTCCTAATTGCTAGTTATTTGATCCCCGTTGATCTGTAGGATGTGCATCAATCATGCTCATCTGGACTAGCAATCAGCATTTCATATTTTCTTTGAAAAACAAAAGCAATACCCGGAAACATGAATATTACATAGAAACATTGCTAGTGTACTGTCCAGACAAAAAAGACACTGCTACAGCAAAAGATAAAGGACAAAAAATTGATCATTGCACTGCTGCACTGCAAGACCGTGATTAGATTAACCTTTCCCGTTTGTCCCAGGCTGGTAGGGTTATATTCTTAATTAGACAAACTCAAATGAAATTATGGATACATTAAATGGCTATCACTTTCAGAAAGAAAAATGCAAACAATGGGAGAACTAAATCTTAATTACCTGCATCAAGTCCCCTATGTTTACTAGGAGAGCACCAGGAAGAGGGGGGACATCAACCCATTGATTTTGGTGACGAACTTGCAGGCCACCCATATTGTCTTGCAGAAGTATGGTCAGAAAACATGGATCTGAATGTGTGGTGGTGCCAAGGGTCAAGTCTGGTTGAGGACAAGCCGGGTAGTAGTGACCCACCACTGATTCTGTTTCCATGCATTCTATGCTTGAAAGGAAATTGCTTCGAAGCCCGAGTGCTTCTGATAAGAGCTCAGATAGTGCCTTGCCGATCTTGGAAACGTGTCTGAAATATTCGCTGACCTCTTCTCTGCAAGATAAGTTTGGTTAAATCCTTAAAAATCTCAAAGCGAAAACTGAACTCATAGATATATATATTAGGATCTTCCTACACATATTCAATACCTTACGATGCCAGGAAAGAGTTGAGGGTCTAGTTTACCATCCTTGAAATCAAATGCTACCGTATCCCTCCAAATTGCTGGTTCTTTAGTCAGAAGGAGAACACCAGTGAAGAACTTGACTCGTTGATCAGCGTCACGAGAGTAGAACTCCATCTTCACCTCTTGAGGTTGCTCATGGAACCGTTTCACTCCTGCTAACATCTCATCCATGACATTTTCTGGAATCCCATGATTAACAACTTGAAAGAAACCCCAGTTTTCTGATGCTTTGCGAATCTCATTCACTACCTCCATCCGCCGAGAACTTTCAAACCCCTCGAAGTCTATTATTGGAACCTGAAGGCTGATATTGCTAGACTTGGGTGATGGTTGCTGGATTTTCTCTGGTGGGTGGACAAAAAACCTGGGAATCTTTATCACACCAGAGTCTGCTAGTCCCTTAACACCAGCTTTGGTTTCATCGAATGCTTTCACTTCATTAGCATTGTCATAGTTGGATCCATCTTCAGGATCAAAGGAACTTGCAGCATTGGAAGCCATAACTTCCATGCTTGCAACAGTACTGGTCAGTGGGAATCCGATGAAGATGGAAAGGAATTCAATAATGAAGGAAAGAGAGCTGAAGTTGAGGAGTACATAACCAATATGGCAAGCAAATATATATGACAAATGATTGAAAGAAAAAGAATTCATAAATTAATTGAGTTTTACTTAATTTATTCTTTATTTTAAATTTCACCTCATCTCCCTTTATAAATTTGGTCAAATCAAATTTATAATTTTAAATTGGATAAAATAAAGTATCTTCTTCAAATTACAGAACTCATTTTTTCAATGTGTTTCGAAGAATTAAAAGAGATAGAATCCATAGATTCATTGATTTAATTCATTCTTTATTTTAAAATTTACATCATCATATCTCTCTCTCTTTTTAATAACTAAAGAATTGATAGTATAGTTATCAAACCCGATCCAGGAATAAACTTGATTTGGGAGTTGATCCGATCAAGAAATTGAGCCCTGAGTTACACAGGTTCACACAAGCCAACCTGAAAAAATAAAATAAAAATTAAATTTTTAATATTTCATATAAAAAAATTAAGAAACAATCCATATGAATATAAGCTATACATATTATAAATAATGAAGTTTAAAAGATTATTTCAAAAAAAATTTATCCCACATTAAAAAGATGCTATGTTAGTAGGTTATCCTTAGATGAAGTATTTAAACCAAAAAGGTTTTTTTTTATTCCATATTAAAAAAATATAACTTTTTTTCTTTTGAATATAGAGTATATATACTAAAGGGTTTCAAATTTTAAATTAAAAAAATAAAATATTTTTTTAGTATTTATATAGTGAACTTTAAAAAAAAATTAATAACCAACAAAAAATATATAAAAACAAATCTATGGTTAGGAAAAAAAATATATTTAAAAAAATGAGTTTCAACTAAGTTTTACCAGGTTTTTATTCATTCTAATTTTTTACCTTATTTAAATTGGTTCAGCTACCGAATCAATTTATAAAGCTACTTTGGATTTAATAACTATAATCTATAATTACCTCTACTTTTTATATTTATATTTGGTATAATCAATATCATACTCTTAAAGATCTTTTCATCAACTCTTTTACTATTTAAAATTACAGGATAAATATCATGTCCGTCCGTATGTATGATATGATATATTTGGTAATGGTTGGAGGATGTCAAATCACCTTTAATTATGGTGCATGGGTATTGTTGTCTAATTAATATATTGTGTTTCAGTATTATGATATAAAATATTTTTATTTAAATCTTTTAATTTTTAATTTCAGAAAATTAAAAATATAATAAAACACTAAAAAACAATAGTAATTGATATTTTTCTATATCAAACATATTTTTAAAAAATACTTAAAAACAAAAATTATTACACTTTCTAACTAGAAGAATTGCTTTGAATAAATAAAAAACGTAGAGAGATTAAATACTAATTTCTTATCAATAATATTTGTTTGGTTTACATCCTTTTCTTTAATTTTTCCTTTCCAATCAGTACTCTCTATTTACCATATAATTATCATAAAAAGAAAAGAAAGAAACATGTCAATCAGTACTCTCTATTTACCATGATTTGCCATTCCATTATTGATGATCACTTGCCATAATCGTTAGAGTAATGGCTTGTCTGAGATTGCTGGAGAAGTTTTTAAAAATATTTTTTAATTTTAAATAATATTTTTTAATTTTTTAAAATTTATTTTGAATATCAGTATATTAAAATAATTTTAAAATTTAAAAAAAATACTGTAGATAAACAAACACGTCATACGTTTTCATTTAACCTTAAGCTAATTCTAACTTCCTGTCTCTTTCTTTTTTTGCTGTTTGATTCCATCGTAGGGACGACTTTCAGCCATCATGGTTCGATGCAAGGTTCAATGCATCTCTTCATCAAATCAAAGTCATTTTATTATATCATATTATTACATAAACCTAAAAATCTCGGTGTGTTACTGTGCGGTGATGCACAGTGAAACTACTTTTTTGCTATTGGGTGAAAAAAAATTGAAAATTTTAAATTTGTTCGTTGACTTTCTTTTTTTTACAATTGAATTTTTTAGTTCAAATTAAAATTCAATTGCATATTTTTTAAGGACTAAAAATTAAATTAAATAATATAAAACTGCACTGTAAAAATTAAAATTCAATTGCATATTTTTTTTTAACTTTTTTTTTATTATTATTGTTTGGCTTTTCGGCCCTAAATTTCATATGCTTTGGGTTTCAATCACTAGGGTTTGGCAGAAGAGAGAAGGTCCCTGGAAAATAGAGGAGGAAAAGGAAAGTTGTTGGTTCACCGCATTTAAAAGCTTGATTTCTATGTAAGTGGGTTCATCTGGACAAAACAGTGTTATTAAAGTGTTTTTTTAACTTCAATATAATAATAAAAAAAAATTAATTGGGGTTGAGGGATATTTTTTTTTGTTTAATTTTGTGTTTTTTGGTACTAATTTGAGAGTGTTTGGAGTTAAAAAATATTCATTAAGTTTCTTAGGGTATTTAATTTTGTGTTTTTAAATTAAAAAACATTGAAAATAGTTATTGGTGTTCAAGATCCCATATCTCGACTTTCCATCCACTTATCAAGTGGTTGGAGATTAAATCAAAAGACAAGACGTTATTTTTCACTACAAATAACATATAGTCTATTTTAACTTGTTTTTAAGAACTAATTAATGTGATTGAAGAAAAAAAACAATTTAAATATCTATTTGATATAAACAAAATTAGATATTCATAAACAAATTTTTAATTTTTTTTTGCAGACAAATGAAAAGGAAAATCTTAACATTCCTATAAAAATGCATAACATTATTTGATAACTATGCTAAAATTAAACAATAACTCGAGGGTTGATGACGTGCATTAGTTCTTAAATAGATATGGGATCTTGAACACCAATAACTATTTAAAAATTTGTTTATGAATACTTAATTTTTTTTTTTGCTATCAAATAGATATTTAAATTTGGTTTGATTCGGTTTCAGTTCGATTTGGTTATTTTATATTAAAATCAAAAGTTATATTGTTTTTTGAGTTTTTTTTTTTGGATTTTTTTGATGGGTTTCAATTAATTTTGGTTTGATTCGGTTTATTTTTAACTAAACCGGTTCTATTCGGTTAAGGTTTTTTGGTTTTAAGCTTATGAAATCGAATCGAACCGAATATTTTTTAAAATATTTTAATCGGTTTTTTTTTATGGTTCTGTTTTTTCATCTATTTTTTTCTGTTTTCTCAGATTAATTAGTTTGTTGGTTTTTTTCTCACCCCTACAAATAACATGTTTTTAAGAATTAATGCACGTTATCAACCCTTGAGTTATTGTTTAATTTTGGCATAGTTATCAAATAATGTTAAGCATTTTTATAGGAATGTTAAGATTTTCTTTTTCATTTGTATGCAAATAAAATTAAAAATTTGTTTATGAATATCTAATTTTTTTGCTATTAAATAGATATTTAAATAGTTTTTTTTTCTTCAAATCACACTTAAAAGGGTAATCATTGAGCAGCAATGCTCGAGAGAGTGAGAATGTTTTCAGGAATTTCAATCCTTTTTATATGCATAGCATTCCAACAACTACAGCTTAATTAATCCCCGAGGTAACTTGGTGACTGGAAAACATTATTGCTGCACAGACTGGCTAACCATATCTGGTGTTTGTGCGTGACCACACCGGACAAAATATAAGGCCCTGTTCTTTCTGCCCTAAAAGAGAAATATCGGGACCATCAGTGATCATACCATACAAGCCTGGAGGCACTTTCTTTTGAAAATCAAGGGTTCAAGATTCGGTTAATAATTAGTGTGAGATAATGTGTTTTTTATTTAAAAATATATTAAAATTTTATTTATTTTTATTTTTTAAAATTTATTTTTGATATCGATATATCAAAATAATTTGAAAATATAAAAAAAATCAAATTTTTACAAAATATATATTTGAAACGCAAAAAAAAAGATCATAATATCTACACAATAAAATGTTTGAGATTGAGATACAAAATGTTTTTTTTAAGTGCTTCTCACTTTAAAATATATTAAAATAATTTTTAAATTTTTTTAAATTCATTGTGTTTCTTTGGTTATTTCATTAATAAATCAATTGATTATTATAAAAATAAAAAGAAAAATCAATCGGTTTTCTTTCTCTGAACACCTAATTAAGCTACAATATATCTTGTCTAAAATAGTTCTATATTTGGTATCACTAGCTAACAATCAGATTGACGTCGATGGATTGCCTTCATTCCCTTCACTTTGATATATTTTTTTAAAAAATGGAAAGCATGCACGAACAAGAAGAGAGAGGGTGAAAATCATGTAGTACCCATTTCAGACGTTTGTGGACGGACCCTTCAAGCAATATGCTGCAATGAGTTATGCCACTGTTTCCATGAAAGGGCAAGCAATGAATCACTGCTCACGATCTTCTTCTTCTTCTAATGTATTTCTTTTTATTCTTATTTGCTTTGTGCTAAAACTCCATCAAAAAGTTCATAAACCAAGCTTGAATAGTACTGTTTTTTGAGTTGAATGTGCAAGTTCCCTTAAACTTAAAGACTTCATCCCTCTTGTTGTTCGATAGCACTGAAATATATATATATATATATATATATATGATTATTAAGTTGTAATTATCAATATTTATAACAAAGGAGAGAGAGATATAAGAAGAAAAGATAACGTCTAGACATATTAAAAATGATAGGAATTTCTTTTCTTTTCTTTTCTTTTCAAACAAAAATACTTTTTCAAATTTCTATCTCTCTTGTTTCTATCAATATCGTGGGATTTCTCCTAAATTATCAGTCCATTAATTGGTGTGTAAAATATATTTTGTAGAAGTTCTGTTATAATTATTAATTTGTTTTACTTGTAATAAA
>Ga0307518_10000552_pt1 | contig 28557 bp, 45 predicted proteins | sample 25_EM_MG_FD_203889 | JGI IMG/M metagenome (GOLD analysis project Ga0307518, IMG submission 203889) | Populus trichocarpa ectomycorrhiza microbial communities from riparian zone in the Pacific Northwest, United States - 25_EM | ecosystem: Host-associated > Plants > Roots > Unclassified | place... | reverse complement strand
CGGTCCTTGCAGGGAGACATCCTGCACCTTCTCAACATGATTAGAAGGCAAGAGCCCTTCGCGGCCATGGGCCCTTCCTAGCCACCAGTCCTCATTCGTCTCTGCAACTATCTCAATCATGTCCCCAGCAGAAAAGGCGAGATCATTTGGGTCCTGTCTGCAGTCAGAATTGTGTCGCAGGAATCGACTCATGCATACAGCACTGTTCTCATTGTAAGCCCACAGAGCCCGCGCATACACGGGTGCTACCTTCGGTGGGTCTGCAAGCACCTGCTTTTCATCTTGAGCAGTTCGTGCCACGGCTGGTGCGACCTTGGCAACTGTGGTCGTGCCGGCTGGCAGTCGTTGTATGATTCCCTTCATGGTGGCGGCATCCTGAGCAGAAAGATAATTCTGTGACTCGAGGAACGCAACGTTGAGCTGCATCTGGCTGGCGACATGAGCGAGCAGCGCTTTGGCTTGCGCATCAGAGGGAACTGCCATCGTAGGAGAGAACCAGACGTGTCCTTGTCCGCAGTCGCACGCACAATCTCTCATCGCATCCAGTACAATGGTTTCCACAACCATCATCTCATCCGTGCCCTCGTTTGTATCGCCAGAGGAGCACAGGGATCTCGTCGGTGCGACACCCGAATCCTTCAGTGCCATACCGCCCGTACTTCGACACAAGGAAGAAAATGTCTCCATTTCATTCGATCCACCCCTTGCACAGCTGGCTCCAGGAGACGACTCGAGAGGCGTACTATATGTGATCGACAGGTATGGAGGACAAACGCACAGACCTACTCCATCGATTGACCCTCACTTCCTAGTGCACTCGTCTTCATGTCGTTGACTGGCCGTGGATTCCAGATCGCCTATCCCTCCATCACGTTGCATGCGATATCACGCGCCCAGGGGTCGGATCCATCTATATACTGCCAGCTCGACGATGGAGGAAACGAGGATGCGGACACCGTCGATATGCGAGAGCTTATCATCACACCCCAAAATCCCAACGCGTGTATGTTTCCCCTTTCCATCACTCCCGATTTCTAATGTACACTTCAGTGGAACCCATCTTTGAGGCACTGTCCCTCTGCGCATCACTGCATCCAGATCCAAATGTGTCAGAGGATGACGATTTCGATGACCAGCACTTCATTGACGCAAGCAGTTTCCAACCATTCACAGGAGAAGAGGGAGAACAACTAAGTGAAGTAGGGCGGGTGCGCAGTGATTTCGTCAACGATAGTCGCTATACACCGTACTAGACACCCCTGCAGGCAGCACTCGACTACCTAGAGTCAATTATCGTCGATCCGTTCGAGCAGAGGAATGGCGTCAACGGTCATGTTGGAGGGACAGAACACGATTCTAGTGGGGAGGAAACTAGAGACTAGCGAGGTATGTATATTGTGCTTGGTGTACGGTCAGCGAACCCGCTCTTGAATGTGCATGTCGTATCGCGGAAAGCTTACAGACTTCATTCACTTTAGTCTCGTACATACTATTCTGTTAGACTTCTAAGTTATTTTATGCACCTGCCTTCCAGTAGGCAATGTCACCGTCAAGCACTTTATGACGGGTCAGGATACGTATAAACACGGGACGGAGTATAACGTACTCTCGTAGGGTTTGCCCTGCTGTCTCAATTTCCCAGCAGCTTTGACAGCGGCTTCACTCCCATACTCCTTGAGATCATCGTGCGTCATGATTTCACCACAGACGAATTTGTTCTCGAAATCGGAGCTAAATTCGGTGTTAGAAATAGTCCCCATCTCAGGAGGAACAACGCACTGGATGACGCCAGCAGCTTGGGGCGCCTTGGTGCCCTTCCGGATGGTCCAAGCCCGAACTTCGTCAGGACCACAGGTAAAGTACCTAATCAGCTACACCCAACAACCTTGGTAAGACATAATACTCGGCGTTGGAAGCTGACATACATCAAGGCTGGAATAACCAGCTTGAGTGATTTTTCCAAGGGCACTCTGGGCACCTTCCTTTTGAGCTTCTGTTTTCTCCTCGTCGCTAAGTGTAGACAATCGCTCTTCGAGCGAGACAGAGAACGGTATCAGAGCATCGCCAGGATTACTGGCATCAATCCAAGCCTTTATTTTTGGTAGCCTGGAGTGAGAAGTGAGCCTGTGGTGCTCAAACAGGGTCGAGGCAACTCATTCACCCACCATTTGTTCTTTTTCCGTGTGTAATCTTTCTCGCTCAAGTTGACAAGGTATGTAACTGGCTTAGCGGTCAAGAGAGCGAGCCCATTGACAACTTCGATCTGTGGGTTGATATTATAGTCAGCAAGTGTTTTCTCGCTGGCAGATGTAAATGAGATCAGAAAAAAAAAAATGATTTCACTGGAAATGGGGCGTTACTCCCGCCTCAACGAGCTGGGTTGATCGAGCACTTGCTCTTGTTCATCACAAAAATAGAGTGAGGAAGATGGAAAATAGACTAGCCTCTTTGTTGGTCCATTCGCCCTTGCGGACATCCTTTGCGTCTACATTCAATGTTTTCAAGACCTTCTCTACTGTTGCCTGGCTTGAAATGTGAGGTGACATATTCGGAGTAGGGAACATCACTTTACGATTTCCTCTTTCCTCGCTTTGTCGGCCAAACTGGAATTACCGAGAGACCTTCCGGTCCGCTTGAGGCCATCTAGGTGTTTTTCGACCCATTCTATGTCTTTGAGACGCAATTCGGTTTGAATGATTTCCATGTCGCGAAGTGGGTTCACATCGCCCTCGACGTGGATGACTTCGGCATCATCAAATGCGCGTACGACCTGGAAGATGCCATCGACGGCACGAACGTGTGATAAGAAAGCGTTTCCAAGGCCGGCACCTGTCGACGCGCCCTACAAGGAGCTCAGCGAGGAGCGATTGGGGTGTACCAAGTCACGCACGGCTGTCAGTCCGGCGATATCGATGCAGGTAAGGAAGGCAGGAACACGAGATACGGGCTTGTAGAGGTCACAAAGCCAGTCAAAGCGAGTGTCGGGGACTGGGATGCGGGCCTCTTCTGGATTTATTGTCGCGTATGGAAAATTTGCAGCTTTGCCCAGGTCTGACGAAAAAAATTAGCCATGCCTTGAAAAAAGAAAGGAGAAGGAACGCACCGGTGTTGGAGAGGGCATTGAAAAAAGAGGACTTCCCGACGTTTGGTAATCCTGGGTGCGTGTACATAAATTTTAGGGCTGGCTCAGGTGTGCGATCCTCGAACGCACCTACGATCCCGATCTTAAGATTATTGCTCGGACGCCCAAGGAGGACTTTCTTTTCTTGAGCAGCAGCCTTCTTTGGCGGCATTTTCTTCTTTGCTTGAAGGAATGCCGAGGCTGAGAATGGTCGAGTCGATGGACGCAGCCATCGATGGATCAGAATAACTTGCATATTATGTAAGGGACTACTGCGCTCTCCATCCTCCATCCTCCTGCCTCAGATGAGGCCATTGCAGCTAGTAGCTCTTCTCCTGTGCGCTGTGCGGGCCAGCGCACAAGTCACGACAGTCGAAAACGCGTAAGTCGATAGATCCAACGATTGTTCTCGCTGAATCGCGTGTGTAGTGCTGGTGCAACGGTCGCTGAGTTGATCACAACTAATGCACTCGGAAATAGTGTCACATCTATCCTGTATGTCGTCCAAGCTTCACCATTGCTGTCCTATTTGACAGCAGTCTAGCTCCACGTTCCAGCTTTCGAGTGCTTCGAACCCGCTCTTGAATACACAGACCACAAAAACAACTACAGCGACCACATCGGTGGCACAAGGAGTAAACGAACAACCTCCACCAGAACCAGTATCGCCAGGTGGTCCTACCCCTTACTACTATACCACAACCAACGCCGCCGGAAGCCCCACAGTTGTCCAGGGTATATTCACACCTACTGTACCACCCACCGTCCTTCCCTCTCCAACTACAACGGGAACAATCATCGATTATTCTTCATGGGCAGCGATGGTTGGTACTAACACCGTACCAGCTAACGCAGCGAGCCATGTATCATTGTCGATAGCCACTGGTTGGTATTGCCTCGTGCTCATGGCCGTAGCAAGTTTCGCAAGTGGCACATGGTTCATGATATCCTAGAACGTCGTTTGAAGAGGGACGACGTCGGACAGCACTAGGACGTGCTGCCCGCGCACATATCCACTTGGACCATTTCGTTTCAACTGTGGACTATTTACTAAACACTTACAATGCATTACATCCATACCTTTGTACGATTCGATATTTAGAAACGTACTGTGGCCCTAATAATGGAACCTGTCTTGAAACGCTCACCGTCACGACTACCAACGAGCTTTGGGGACTTGGAGTGAGCCATTGAACAGCACCTTTCCTTCCCCGCCACGCAATGTCAGCTGCACCACTGGAGCAGGGGCAAGACCTCGTCGCAGTGGCATGCGTCGTCGACGGGTCCTTTGTCCTTGCCTCCGAATGGCCTCGCGTGCTCACAGAATACATCTCCCCGCTTCTCAAACGCCTTCATGACCTGCACCATAACCACCAGGTGATCTGGTTTGCTACCGCTCCAATGGTGTCCTGTTCACCTCTGCACAGTTTCGATTAGCGTTCGTGACATATGGCGCGGCCAACACACGACCTTCCCCACTGTTAGAGAAGAGATTCTTCTCTAATATCTCTCTTGTCACCAAGGAGCTTCGTGAAGATCCCTCAAAGTTTGGCATAGGAAAAACCAGCTGTGGAGGAAGTCGAGGATTATCTGCGCTAGAAGGACTCGTTGCTGCCATCGAGGTATGCCCCCCAGATTTTATCCATTCCACCCCACATCTCACCGAAGACCTAGTTTTTCGATATCATGATTTCTATCAACTCGTCAGTGTCTCCTCAAAAGGACAACAGGTCCATCGTGTTCCATCTTCTACATATTGCAGCTTCCCCACCAGACAACGCACAAAGGCCTCAATGCAATACTTTGCAGCATCTTGATTCTGTTACGTGGGATACCATGCCCACAGAGCTTAAAAAGGTGAGTCACTATCGTCTTTTTTTCCTTCCCTTTCGACAGCGGCTCAGGGGCATCAAAGAGAAGGATAAACCTGAGTTTGATCAGCTTGCGCAAGATTCAACAGTTCCAAGACTTGCAGTTGTCTGTGCGTTCGCCTTTGAGTTTCTTGGGATCAATATCCATCTTTCATCCAGGCAGCAGGTAGCACGGCGCAAAGTCCGTGGTTTCCCGTTCAACCACAACATTTCCTATCGTTATCAGGATTCCCGGCCCCCTTGAAAACAAGTGAGTGACAAAGTCATTCGAGAGCATTTCCGTCTGATGTATATAAGCTTCGAAACGGACTACTGACGCTCCGCTAGCTGATCGTAATCTAGAGGCGAAACGACAAAAAGTTGCTTCTAATGATCCCAATCATCGAGTCCCATCCGGTTCTCCCGCGTTATCGGCCGCACACACACCGGCCTCTGCGCAGCCTCCACAAACTACAGCAGTAAATCCGCCACAGCTAACGGCTGCTCAGCCTCCATCTGCCTCTCATCCCCCACCGGGCAACCCCGCACATGCCGTGCCCCCATCACCCACTCCTGCTACTTCTCAGCCAGCACTTCCTCATCCACCATTCTTTAATCCTGCTATGCTCGACCAGGTCACACCGGCTGGATTGACATCTAGGCAACTGATGGAACGACTCAAACAACTGGAAGCTGAGGTCAAGACGTTGGGTGTACGAATGGATGCTGCACAACAACAGGGACAAACGGCACTGGTAGCGGAGCTTCAGAAAGCACGTGCAGACAAATCACGGTTGGGGCTGCAGATCAAACAAGTTATTACAAACCACTTGCGAAACATGCAAGCGAGCTACAATCCCGCTACAGCGGCGAATACGGATGGAACTAGGCCTGTGCAATCTGCTGTCCAAAATGATAACCAACCTGGGGTTGGTGTCCCCGGCCCATCTGGGGACAAGTCTGCTAGCGGGGCACTCGACGACCATAAGATGCAATTGTCGGATGCGCAATCCATCACTCAATTTTGGCAGTCTCGGGGAGGCACCGTAAGCGTGTCTCCCTCTGGTACTCACCAACAGGGAACTAATCAAACAATGCCCGTGCCTCCCGAGTTTGCTGCGCAAATGCAGAAACTGGTCGACAAACAAGGGATCAGGCCGCAGTCGTTTGGATTGGTTCCGCAGCCTTCATCGACGGCCCCCCAAGATGCGAGTCCGAATCCAGGTGCGACAAGCAGCCAAGCCACGCAGCCGCAACAGCAGCCTGTATGGCATGGAACGTTCAGCTGGGTTGCCCCTGAAACAACCCAGGGGGCAAGAGAGATGCAGGTACAAGTCATTGCACTCCCTGTTCCTCAGCCTAGCGGAAACCTGTATGCGTTCCTTTACTACTTGACCTCCAATTAACCCAATCGCCAGTCTTGCACATACCTGGCCGACAAACATGACCCTGAAATTTTGCAAGGAACCACTACAAGACCCCCAAGAGCTCCAGACATGGGTAAAGGGCCATCAGCCAAGCTTGGTGCGGTTTACAACTAGTCCCCGTGCAAACGACCAGGCCTTGAATAATCAGAGTTTTGCATCACTAATAAAACTAATGGGTGATCGTCACATCGTACGTTATTTCCCCGACTTACATGGATGTCGTCTGATTAACCCATTCTCCAGTATGCGTATACTGGATGGCCTCTACCAAATGCCAATTATTCAAACAACATGGTTATTTTCCCTGTGAACACCAATTTCCTTGGTGCAGTATTCCCCACGACCGGCCTACCTAATCTTCCGGGTCGTGGAAATACTCTGGAACCTGTCAAACCGCCTGCTGACTTGCGGGGGGTTCTGAGTAGTCTTAATCTACCCCCAGTCATCGTTGCACAGCTTCAAGGCTTAGATCCCGTCAAACAGAAAGAACTCATTCTGCAGTTCGTTCGACGTGCACAGCTCCACCGACAACAGCAGCACCAGCAGATGCCATCTCAGCCAACGCAGGTGCTCCCGGTGCAAGAGATGGGAACCATGGGAACGCCTAATGTGAATGCTGCAGGAAACATGGGCATGAATAATTTCCCCGTAAGTGCCCCGACATCAGATAATAGTGGTTGTCCAGACTGACTATCTCAGCCCAATGCACCGGGAGCGACAAGACCTATGGCCAGTGGAGTCCATGGTAATGGTGGCAGGACAGTGAACATGGAAATGTTCCAGTCCTTTATGCAGCGGAATGCGGACGGATCATCATCACAAGGTACGAACCCTGGCTGAAACATTGGCAATTCAGGGGGACGGGGAGCCAGATGATATAACTGACGAGAATGCATATTTGAGATTGCTGGTAATTGTACAGATGCTATTCTTTTTTGCTTTCCTTTTCCATGTACCATCACATTACTATCGTACAAATTCGTGTACACCAAAGCCATACCGCCATGACAATTTATGACTGGTTCATCTTAAAATTGCCTTGAGTCCCTTGAACCTTCTCGTGATCTGCCAGGTTGGCCTGTGCTTCATAGACAGTAACCACAGGATTGGCTTTACGCTGGGATAGATTTTGGCTTAAGTGTCAATGTGAGGGGCAAACGTACATACTTCTGTCCAATGGCCGAGAAAACCTATGTAATAAATCCTGGTTTCATTTGCCCCTCGGCTGGAAGGGATAAAGATGGTCATGGAGGTGACGTTACTGAATTTCGCCGCCCTGCGATACCGTCAGTGATTGGATTGAACCCAATATGAACTACACTTACTTCACCGAGTACTCGCAAACGTCCCCTGACATTGCAACTTCGAATTCCTGCGTCGGAGACTTGTCCTGAACATCGCTAAAGTCCAAACTTGGTTCATTCGCAAACTGTTGCGGAGTGCCTATTTGCAAGTGCGCTGGATCCAGGCGATAAACTGCGCACCAGGAGCACCTTCTCTGCTGCTTGTTCACCAGGTCCTGTCTTGAGCAACAGCGTACGCAGTTTAACCGAGCCCCTAAATGGTATGCGGATGATTCTGCGTTGACAATATTAAATGGAGCCCTTCGCTGGTACATCGACCCTTACAATTGTTCGTCTGCATCAGATTCCAAATACTAGTCCGATCATAAGGTTGAGACATTTATGCTTGGGCGAGCCAACCTACCACGTCTTCGTTTGTGCGCTCATGCCATGGTTTGATGATGTTTGACCCTTCTCCCATGGTATTCAAGGCCACAACATTGGAACGATCAATATACGGGTATAGGTTATCATTGGGTCCGACGTCTGTGCTGTCGTGAGTGTGGTTATGGCCGTCGTGGCCACAACCATCGTCGCTCTGATGACTGCAACCATGAGGCATGTCGAGGTCTATGAAAAGTATGCTACTATTCTCGACGTGGTGATTCGAAGAGAAGGATTGAACTTCGGTATTCTTAGGGGAAGAAGTGACGCTTGTGTGTTTACAAATATTTGCACCAACCGACGCCCTATATGTAAGCGCATTTGAGCCAGGTATGCCTCTTCTCTGTAGCTTCCATCTCACAAAAGTAGGTGTCCTTACTTCTTTACTTTTTCGTTTTCATGTGATGTTTTGTAATTTGCGTTCGATACGTGGGTCCTACACCAAAAGGTGTGCTCGCCGGCATGCCCTGGGACCCGCAGTATGAGACAGGTTTTACCTTCTGATATTCCGTCGTGATTATACGAGTTCTGGTTCGCTGACCAACGTTTTTTCGCAGTAGCAGGACCTCCTAGAACAACTGAAATCTACGGGATCATTGAATACTTTCACCTCTTATTTTGTACCAATAGATCTGTTGATTTGCCCATCCCTTGGCTAGAACGATGTCCCATCCTCAGAGTTCATCAACGCCACCTTCGTTTTCAGAAACTTCTCCGTCCGAATTCAAAGTCTATAGACCCCCTGCTTCTGCTGTAGTCCCCCAATGTATGTCTGCAATGTTATCCATGTAACGAAGAGCTGGCGCTCACACAATGGATGTGAAGTAGGAGAGCTTCCGGAGTCATTTTTTACGCCGACTGCACACGAAATCAAGGTGGCACAAGCAACCTTGACTTCGCGCACCCAAGCACTCAATAACGCGCCGCTGCAGCTACGTGCGACGAGGGAGGCCGCTGAGAAAGCCAAGAGAGACAGATGGCCAAACGTCGGTAGAGCTATCACAGGAATAAGATGCGGGCTTACAACTAATGTCACAGACCACTATTCGAATCAGATTTAGCGATCGCACTCAACTTGAGAAGGTATTTTTATCGAGCGATCGGATACAGTCTGTCTATACCTTCGTTTGTACATCCCTCCGTGATGACCTGAAATCTTCCAATTTCATTCTATGTGCGTGATTTTGGTCTCTTCGAAGCACAAATGACATCATCCCCTCTAGACCAGTCACCTCCCAAGCGCGAGTTCAAACTCTCAGACCCCAAGGTTCGGGATTTGTCGCTTGCGGAACTACAATTAGCCCCTTCCTCTGTACTTTTGGTGCGTTTTGAAGATGATTCACTCAACAGTAAGTCTGGTTTCCGTCGATGAAAGTAACAAGCGGCATTTAAATGACCAAACTAGGAACTGGTGTTCCGGCACCTTTACTGCCATCCATCGTGGCACAGGCCATTGAACTGCCAACGCCGCCTACCTTTGAGGACACTACCAAACCTCAGCAAAGCACACCTTTGAAGGCAAAGACAGGGTCTGACAAGGAGAAGAATGTACCTAAATGGTTCAAAGTGGGTCGGAGTAAATAGGCGCCATGCTTTCCTGTCGCTGGTTTAGCAGTGCCTCCTCCCGACGAAAATAAATTCTGTAGAATTTCCGATGTACAGTAACCGTGGGGCACGGTGTATCAATTTAGTATTCACTACGGATCAGATCAAGACACCAGCGAGGTTATACATATATAAAAACCAATGTCAATAGATAGGGAGCTGCGGGTCAATATGCTCCGACCATGCTCTTAGACCTCCAACGACATCTCTGACATCTAGTGAGGGTTCCACATTCCGCAGTGCATCAGCCGCAATTTGTGAATCATTGCCGAGGCGACAAAGGACAAAGACCGTAGTTGTACTCGGAGTCGGTATATGGGATGCAGGGTCGGCGAGTAACTCTGGTAGTGGGATACCTAAAATTCCTTCGGGATCAGTACCACTCATAAGCCTAAGGGGTTTGATATTACTTCGCGACTCTGGTAGGTGACAGATGCCAAATTCAATCTTGGGACGCACGTCAATCAGCAAGTAGTGTTCCAGTGAATCCATTTCTTGTCTCAGGTCCTTTACGTCGTTCAGTAATCAACCCAAATGACAATGCGACCACTTGCTTGTACCCGGATGCGTTCATTGGGCTCGCCAGCCATCAACCCTCGTTCAAGCCAATTCGGCCTTTCACCTCCACAGAACGTAACATAGTCTGTCTGCTCGATTTGCTGTGCTTGACCACATGCTGGACATGTCGGTTTTCTTGAACGAAGCTTTATGGCACGAAAAGCTGGAGTGCAAATGGCAGAGAAAAGCTGGAGACTGGCTTTGCCATCTGGATCCGTTGCTGCTCAGCTAAGGATAGCGATCCATGTCAGTCGTGCCTACCATGCAGGCCAGTGATAAGCTTGATCGTCTCCAATGCTTGCATGTTGCCGATGATACCAGTGACAGCACCGAGTATTCCAGTCTCCTCACATGAACCAGTACTCTCCGCTGCTGCTGGTTTGGGAAATATGCACCGATAACATGGCCCGTCCTTGCCGAGGTTGTAAATACAAAGTTGGCCCTCATACCGTTGCGCAGCACCGCTGACCAGAGGCTTCCCAAGGCGAACAGCCGTGTCGGACAGCAAATACCGGGTGGGTGCATTATCGGTGCAGTCCAGAATTATATCATGGGGTTGCAGCAGGGACAAGGCATTCGAACTATTCAGCATCTCGATTACGGAAGTGACCCGCACCCTGGAGTTAATCCTGTGACAATCGATGCAATCAGAAAAGTGGGTGAGTAAAGGTGACGATTCACCTTCGCACCGCATCCGCTGCTGAGGATGCCTTGTACTTCCCGATCGACTGCTCGTGATGCAGAATTTGCCTCTGTAAATTTGATAGCTCGACCGTGTCATGGTCAATGATGGCTATGTGGCCTAAGGAAGCCTGCTCAATATTGGCCTTTCCTACTCATCGGAAATAAATTTTGCTTACCTACACCAGCTGCAGCAAGGTACTGTAGCGCTGGACAACCAAGTCCTCCTGCACCAACGACGGCGACAGAGGACTGTTGTAACTTGACTTGGCCTGGAGAACATACCTTCAGCCATGACAATGGACCATGTACGTTACAGAAAACAACCTTCGAGACCAAAGTTGTGCAGAATCATCTGCCTCCCATAACGAAGGTAATCGTCCAAGTGTGGCAGCCGGGATTGTTGATCTCCATGATCCATGCAGTGTCAGGGAAGTCGATGAGTCCAAATACGGTAATGATAATTGCATTCAAAGTTTAGTCAATGTCGAGTGTAGCAAGAGGCCGACGCGATGAGCCTGCTGCTGCAGTCGTCGACTCTTCATCGTCTACTGGGGTACAATTACCGAAAGATGGTTTACCCATGATGCACCCAGGTCAGTACCGTGTGCTTCCTCTTGTTCTGTATCGCTCAATTCCCGGTGTGTCTGAGAAGGGCGTCTCCCACCCGTACTCCCTTGGCCAGACATCGGGCGGATTGCAAAGTGGTCTGTGTCATCCTATAAGTTCGGCTTCGGCTCGGAGTGCCTCAGGGATGGTGACCCAGACACATTTTGGCAGTGCGTAGGATCAATGTTGATCATGCATAACGTGAAACGAGCCCGCAGACAGCTCTGACGGTCCGCAGCCGCACTTTATCACAATAGAGTTTCCTCACAAGGTTGCCATTCAGGTAAGTCAGACTTTCGTTGTCGAGCTGATTGTTCATCGAAAATTCAAGAAAATTAGTATTTATCTGAGCTGGCCACAAGATGACTCATACACGCCATCCACGCTTGCCATCCGTGCTGGTACAGGTCCGAGTGATCTCCAGGACGTTCGAGTGGCCACCTTGGACAAACCAGATGGCTGGATAACGTTCGACGTTTCTTCTGAACTCGACGAAGATGCCACGTCATTGTGAGATCTCATTATCTGCTATCACGCTCGCTGAAGCCCTGTGATGACAGCAAACCGATTTACGCGTATGTCCTTCAAATCATCGTTGTCGCAAATCACATGAGCGGAAAAGACACCCATATACGCGGTCTCAAAGTATTGGGCCCTATCGAGTGCGCCACTCTTGATTTTCTGTCAAATAAACCACTAAGTAGGTTCAGGGATAACACTGCAGAAGAGGATCCGTTCCCATTTGTTTCCCCTGCATTCAAGATGTACGAATCACTTCGATAACTTACACATACACCGTGCCTGTTGATTACATACATTACCGAAGGTATTCTTCACCTACACTTGAGACCAAATAACAATATATACATATTCCCACTGTTCATCGGTCGCTGGGAGTACGAAACGATGATAACCAGGTTGACAAATCAAAGTGTCGCATCATCAGACGGAAGCTCTATCTGCTTGGCTGATATGAATGTGCATGCTGCAATCCCGAATAGTGTCCGGAGCTATCTCTGACTTGGGAGTACTGCATCTGTAAATTTCCATTAATCGCATGATTTGTATAGTGTGGTCGAATGCCATTCGTGTGGAGTGCGGGCACGGCACTCATAGTGTGTGAGTTGTTATCGTGGGGGTATGTGGGGTGTTGCCACTGTCCGTGACTATGCACCAATGAAACGGGTGTCGGAGATTGCGTCTTGTCATTATTAGTAAGGGCTCTGAAACAATGAAAACAGCGTCATACTTGGAAAGAGGGCCTATATGGAGGTAATCCGGTGCCCTGCACCGGGTGTGGTATGTGTTGTGAGTACTGGCCTTGTGGTGGGACGTCCGCGACTGAATATGTTGGTCGAGAGGGGGTAAAACTGCCCCCCTGCGGTTGATAGTGGGCGAACGTTACATTTGAAGACTGTCGCTGTTGGGAATAGAGTTGGGGCGGGTGCGACTGGGAGGACTGCATTTCAGACTGATTTTCATACGTGTACCTTCCACTTAAGACCGTGGCTTGATACGACCGACCGTTTACATAGTTTCTTGGGTAGTTATAAAAGGGTGGGGTTCCAATGGGATAGGTTGCACCGCGAGGTTCATCCATGGCACTTTGGTGATAACAAGTGGCATTATTGGTTGGCGGAGCCTTCAGGTTCCTTAACTGACATTGGTGACAGACAAATTCTTCTGTATCCCAGTTTCGTTTTGGACGGTGAGCCAAGGCGTCTTGTCTGTCATGACATGGAATGTGTTGCCACTTCGAACATAGCCCACAACACATGATAGGCACACCATCATCCTATGAAAAGGTCACTTATGATCAGAGGGAGTATGTAACGGGATGCTCACCTGGTTGAAGCCTTTGCAATGGCAAATCTCACAATCTAGTTCCCAATTCTCCGCAGGAGTACGGGATCCACTGACACCGCCATTGACAGAAACGACGCTTAAAAGTGTCGAACTGGGGCCAATTCTTGTTTCGTGCATAGAAAACTGGTTGGTTGCCTCGGGCGCAGTTTCCGTCCTACAATAACGATGAACGGGAAGAACGAGAAGTCGAAAAAAAAGGAAAAAAAAACCTCAGCTGCACTTCATCTTCATCTGCTATTTGTTCCTCTCGCAGTTCGCGCTCCTTCCTCCGTTTCTCACGCGCATTCTCTCTCCTTAAGCGTTCCTCCTCCTCTTTTTTCTGTCGAGCTTCGAAACGTCTTGCTCGACTCATCTTCTCATCTTCCTCCTCTCGTTTCTTCCTTGCTTGACGTTCTTCCTCTTTCCCGAGTTCTTTCAGTGCAATGCGCGTCGAGCGTTTGCGATGTACAACCGCTTCATCCAAGCGCCGTTTCTGTTCCGCTTCCTGCGCAGCAATGGGGTCAGCGTCCACAGGAACTTTAGTCGTTCTGAATCCACGAACTCTAAGTTCCGCTGTTATGATAGGCACGATGTGCTGAGATAAAACTTTGTGTAATGCCTTTTCTGTATAGTGAGTGGCCTTTTCGAACTGTTTAGCGATACCCTCCCAGTCCTCTAGAGTGACACAGATCTGTAGGATTAATTAGTAGGGTATAAGATCTTAATGAGCTTGGCCAACCGTCTCCCACTCGACAAAACCATCTAGGACCAAAGTTGAACTACTCTCACTGGCCAGTGCATCGGTCCCCATTAACATTGCCTTTTCGCCAGCATGGTCATCACCACTGGTGTCCCCTTGGTCCTCAGAAGGCCCTGCTAAGTCACCCTCAGACATTGCTGTATCATCCTCGCCTGATTCGATCGCTACATCATGTGGACCAACACCAGATTCCGATTCTGCATCACTGAGTTCTGTTAGGTCACTGACGGATCCATCGTCACTCTCCAGACCTGTTTTGAAACAGTGCTTCTCGAACGAGGAGGAGGCTGCCGCCTGCTCCGGGGTCGTGCTTTTGTCCACGACTTCGGTTGTCAACCATTCCTCAGGAATCTCCTGCCATTCACCCTCTATGGTTGCAGTCCCTCGAAGACGTGCACTGACGCGAATTCCAGCTGGTCGCGAAGAGGAGGGGTTAGACCTTGAGGTTCTACTACGGGATGAGGTGGCCATATGACGCTGAAATGCAGCGAGATCCTTTGCCTGGGCATCGAGTTTCTCGTTCGCGCGTGCCTTGGCAGCGCGGCTTCCTCTTGGATGACTGGATAATTTTTCCCGTACTCTTTGACGGGTGGACCGTGACGGCTGCTCATCAAAGTGCGGTTCGTCGTCTGAGCGTTTGCGCTTGGAGGCAGTAGATGGTTCATACGGCTTTCTGTCAGGTTTCTTTGGACTGCGTTTAGATGTAATCTTTCGTTTCTGCTTGGTAATGTTCTTCGGGAGCTCGCGCTGAATCCACAGACGGTCGGCTAGGGGGATCCTGTTTAATGTCCAAAGAGGTCTTCCAAATGTGGCGGACGTACCCCCAATAAGCCAGTAGGCATTTCTTTTGGTATCATAGCCAATAGGTTCGATTCTCTGCATGTTGAAAAAATGACTGATCATGAATCGTTGGCAACTTCTCTGTCATGCCCATGACGCACCCATTGCGCGTTCTCATCGTCATCCTTCATCTGCGAGCGCAGGCGGAGGGGGTTTTGGAATTGCCATTCTACCAAGGTGTAAAGGGACTCGAGTTTGGTAGGCATGGGGAGTTCCAACCAATTTATCTGATTTGCTGTTTGTCGGGAGATATGCATATAAGGGTCATGATCTTCGACTTTTGGGGGATCAGGACTTCCACGGCCTTCGTCAGAGTCTTCAACTTGAGCGGACAGACCATTCGGAGGAGGTGTTTCGTTCGGAAGACCTTGTTGTGAGACTTCGTCCTCAGGGTCCCTGCTGGTAAGCGCGTCCAAAGAGTTACAGGAGTGAGCAGGGGCAACAGTGGAGGCGCGTGAGGATTCCGCTGCATGCAACTGTGGTTGTTCCAGCGGTCCGATGGGGTTGGCATCCGGATTCCTTCTAAGATACTGCTTCTGCAAAGCATGCTGCCAGTTATCAGCACTATCCATGGAGAATCAATTGAAGTGAGTAGCTTGGGCTGCACGGGATGTGTTCACCTTATTTTCCGGTCTTGTGTGAGTACTACTAACAGTCGTTGCATGATTCTCGACAGAACTCGGTTCGTGGAACAGGCAAGGTCATTCTCGACATCCTGTTGGGGGTACGAGATCAGTTGGCAAAGACCACGCCTGGGGGATACTAGATACCGACCGCTAGGGGAATGTCACTCATTGCAAATAGTGTATTGAATGTGAACAAGAACTGGCTAACGGCGGCCCATTTCCACTGTCGCCTGAGTTGGAGGACGTTGGGATTCAGCGGGGAGGCCGGGGGTTGGTTGAGGAGGGAAGGAGACTGATAAGTTGTAGAAGAGGGGGAAATGACGCGAGTCGAGGTGCGGCGAGGCATACGCGCAGCCCAGTTAAGACTGACTACAAATTTATACGGTCGGAAATCCACCAACGGCTTGCGTTTGAACGGGCCACCGAAGAATGGGGCGTGCAGCACCTCGTACGAGATATACTGAGGGGGTTTTGACTGACGATATAATGCTAAACCAACAGCGATCTGGTGCCAATCAAATACTCAGAGGGACAGGACGGACGACAACGATACGAGGCTTTGGGTTATTACTTGTGTCCGCTGTGTTTGATGTCGACGGTAAACGCCTGCGCCACACAATACCCATTATTTTTTTTTCCAAGTTGCCATTACAGTCTAGGTTCCATACAAAATTATCTAGCATTTACTGCGACGTTCTGCTTTTTGCTGCGTTTCTTCAGTCTCGCTTTGGCCGACTTGGACAGCTTGCGAACAGCTGCTCGTTGATACCTGTGGGGCAAACCATCAGTCGTTGGGGCGGTTAAGTCTACCCGGCTCATTACGTTTCTCCATCGCCCGGACGTTCTGGTGTTGCCCTTGCTGAAAGTGTGATCTTCATGTATGACGCGAGCTTCTGTTTCGGACTGTCTGGGTCGTCAGAGGGGGCCCATCAGGCGACCAGAGAGAGCTTACTGTGAGGACCCTTCAAGTGCAAGGAGTAGCGCATTTACGCGGTTCTCCCCTTCGACTGGGACTTGACATCGGTCTTCGAATAGCAGCTGATTGAATTGGTGGAGTCCGGTCATGCTGCCCTTGAGATATTCGCGCTTCACAATCTCGACCACGGAAATAAGTCGGGGAATGGCCGATGTTGAGACATCGCTTGGGCTCGTGTACAGCACCAGGGGATCCTCTGGGTTTGCCTGTTTTCATGTTACAGCGTCACCAATCTAGGCCCAATGCTGCGCACTTGGAAGAACTCTAATGCCTTCTTCACCCAGAGGCGTATTTTCCCGTGGCGGGTGATGCGAATGCCGGTCGGGCTCTCGATGCCACCGTCGCTTTCCATCGTTTCGCGTTGTGAGAAAGTTGGCCACCGCTGTATTTGTAAGCATGTTACATAAGCCGCCTTTTTTTTTTCAGCATTATTTGGTCTGGTTTTCCATCCGCGACTTCCCTTGTACCACGACCAAACCGCACTTTCGCACCTTTCACTCGACGATTTCAAAGACAATATGGGTGGCTTCGGAGGTGGTTCACGAGCTGATTGGTCAAACCAGCGACCAGACCGTTTTGAGAAGAACTTTTACGATCAAGACAAAATGAGTGGCCTCGGTGGCGGCTTGCGTCCCATTGACTGGTCAAGCCAGAAGTTGGAGCGCTTTGAAAAGAACTTCTATGTTGAAGACAAGCGCGTGTCTACCTTGTCTGACCGGGAAGTAGAGGACTTCAGACGTAGCAAGGAAATCAGGGTAAGTCGTCCGCTGTAGCACTGCCTCTTCTCTTATCAACATAACCCAGGTCCAAGGTCGTGGGGTTCCCCGGCCTGTGAAGGCTTTTGATGAAGCAGGGTTCCCAGAATATATCCTGGCATCAATTCGTGCGCAAGGCTTTGCTGCACCAACCCCAATCCAGTGTCAAGCCTGGCCAATGGCACTGACTGGTAGGGATGTCGTTGCCATTGCGCAAACAGGCAGCGGAAAAACGATATCGTTTGCCTTGCCCGCCATGCTCCATATCAATGCGTAAGCTTATTGTTAGTATCTTCATTTATGCTTTCTCATCTATTTCAGCCAACCGCTACTCGCCCCCGGAGATGGTCCAATAGTGCTGGTGTTGGCACCTACACGTGAACTTGCCGTTCAGATACAACAAGAGTGTACCAAATTCGGGTAATATCTCTCTTTGCGCCCGATGAGTTCCTCATTCATCATTTCTTTGTGTAGTTCGAGTTCCCGCATTCGCAACACAGCTGTTTATGGCGGTGCTCCGAAAGGGCCTCAAATCCGTGATTTACAACGTGGAGTTGAAATTGTAATCGCAACTCCAGGACGACTAATTGACATGCTTGAGAGTCAAAAGACAAATCTGCGTCGGGTGACTTATCTTGTGTTAGATGAGGCTGATCGCATGCTCGACATGGGTTTCGAACCTCAGATACGCAAGATTGTCTCTCAGATTCGTCCAGATCGTCAGACGCTGATGTTTAGTGCTACGTGGCCCAAAGACGTTCAGAAGTTAGCCAGTGTATGTTATCTGCGTGCTCCTGTCTTGTGACCTTGCTGACACCCCAGGAAGGATTTCCTGAAAGATATGATTCAGGTTAACATTGGCTCGATGGAATTAGCTGCAAACCACAACATTCAACAGATTGTGGAAGTGTGCAGTGATTTCGAAAAGCGGGCTAAATTAATCAAGCATCTTGATCAAATCAGCTCTGAGAATGCCAAGGTTTTGATCTTCGTAGCCACAAAAAGGGTGGCCGACGATATCACGAAATATCTCAGACAAGATGGATGGCCCGCCCTTGCGATCCACGGCGACAAAGAACAGTGCGTTGATCCCATGTCCTTGTATCTGCATTTCTGACAGAGACCTCTAGGCGCGAACGCGATTGGGTACTAAGTGAATTCAAGGCTGGTCGTTCTCCAATTTTGATTGCCACGGATGTTGCGTCTCGTGGTCTAGGTACGTTTATTTTCTTTTTGTAAGCGCTCCAGCAGGGACTCCGCAGGCGCTCCGACAGGAACTTCGGCGCTTTGTCCTGTCTGTAGATGCGCTTCTATGGCAACGGTTTGGGGTGTATTGATCATCTATCTGCTTCATGTATCCTGCCAATTTCTACTTGGCACTTCCTGCTATATTCATTTCGTGGACATTCCTTCGACGACTTAGATGTGAAGGATGTTGGCTATGTTATTGTAAGTGGTCACCTTCAACTATTCGACCACTGGGCTGATGACATGGTATCAGAACTACGACTTCCCAAATAATTGCGAGGATTACATTCATCGCATTGGCCGCACAGGGGTACGTCTACCTTTGGTTCTATATGATCAACTAACTTACCCGATTGCAGCGCGCTGGAATGAAGGGCACGTCTTACACCTACTTCACCACCGACAATGCCAAGTCAGCGCGGGAACTCATTAATATTTTGCGTGAAGCCAAGGCAAACGTGCCAGCTCAGCTTGAAGAGATGGCGGCCTACAGTGGCGGCGGCGGCGGTCGAAGTGCGTTTTTTCGTCAGTTTGATTAGCACTTACTCAACATCGGTTAGGCCGATATGGTGGAAATAGGTCTCGTGGCGGGGGTGGAGGTGGGGGAGCCCGCTATGGCGGGTATGATTCTGGCTATGGAGGTGGTAGAGAACGCTGGTGAATGGATACTCCCCATAGAGATGAACGACCCAATGGCTAGCTTTGGTAATGATGAGATCTGTTCTCGGGTACATTAATTTCATGTTCTGGACATTGCTTAAACTCGTTTGTGAGCATCCCTAGTGTGACCTCCGAGTATGTAATGCCAGCCCTCCAGAGGCCGACAAAAAGGCCAGTCCTGTCTACGGTTCGAGTTAGGACCGCAACATGCGTGATTATGTAATCCTGTTGCCTGTCGGAGTAGTTATTACTACTAGTGCTTATGTAGTACTGCGACTAGCACTTCGGATAATCAAGCTCAAGCTTCCGGTTTGCGGGATCCAATTCTACAGACGGGCATGGTACGGCCACGCGTCTTTTTCGACTTTGCTATCGGATCAGAGCCAGTTGGAAGGTATTTAGTAAGCTTTCGAATCCCCAAAACAATTTCCATAACACGCCATAGGGTTATATTCGAACTGTTCAATGACGATGCTCCCAAGACCTCCGAGAAGTGAGTGTAATATATTGTGCTGATTGTGGTTGAAGACTCAATTGTGCCCCAAGTTTCCGAGCGTTGTGTACAGGAGAGAAAGGACTTTCTCCTGTATCACAACGTCCGCTTTACTACAAGAACAGTATCATTCATCGGTCTATCGGTGGATTCATGATACAAGGGGGCGGTTAGTGTGGGCATTCGGTTCAAAAATTTTGGTTAATAATTCATTCAGATTTCACCAAACGCAATGGTACTGGTGGGGAATCTATCTATGGGGGCACTTTCCAAGACGAAGATCTGTCTAGGCCGCTTGATGCAGAAGGGTCCGTCACATGTTATTGCTTTGACAAGCACCAACTCCTTTAGCAGGCTTTTGTGCATGGCCAACCGAGGACCCGATACGAATGGCTCCCAGTTTTTCATCACTCTTCGGGAATGTCCTCATCTGGATGGTAGGTTTGCCTTGTTCCGAGAACTGGCTGTGTACCGACCTTTTCCTGAGGTAAACACGTCGTCTTTGGAAAGGTGATCAGAGGATACGACGATGTAGTGGAAAAGTTAAGCCAGGTAGCCGTGGACGAGAAGGACAGGCCACGTGTTCCGATTGTTATAGTCAACTGTGGAGAACTTGAGCTTAGAAAAGGCGGACAGACATTAGACGGTAAATGTACGTGCTTGGTTCCAGGCCCATTTGGCAGCGCGATGTGCTTTGTTATGAACTGATTTTTTGTCGCCAAGCCAAACAATTGGATAAGTCACGCAAGCGTCGCAGCTCGCAAACAAGAAGTCCAGAACCCAATAATCGCCACAAGCGCTCAAAGCGAACGAAGGGTGAGGGTAGCAGCAAACTCTCAGAAATGAAGGCAGATCATTGTAAGGAGACGGAGGAGGAATATGACGCACGGCTAGAGCGGGAGGAACGGGAACGAATCGAGTCCGCAAAGCGAAGGGAGCTAGAACGTATGACACGGCTTGCAGACCGTAGCCATACAAATGAAGGGGGTGTACGTTTCAAAGGTTTGTGCCTTCATGTTCGCCACAGAACACGATTTACATTCACCATAGGGCGCGGGAGGATGAAATTTATCGACCCAGAATTGCACCATCGGCGTTAACACACATCGTAGTCTTTTTCGTATGCGTTGTGTTCTAATAATCCAAACAAGATTTTATTGGTAGGAGATACCATGACAGCAAAGATCACGATTTTAGATGACAGAGAGGTCCGCTACCCGTTCAGCAGCACCATCGACCGCTGATTCTTCCTCACTGATCTTCCTATTTTGATTGTTCACTGGTGACACCTTTGCACTGGCTGCATTGGCAAAGCTGAGTGAAGGCCTGACATTTGCAGAGCTGGAAAGAGGTGGATGATAACTGGTAGGGCTCGACAGTGCTTGGGGGGGTGTTCTGGTAGCACCTCCGGGACGTTCTGTGGCCTGGCGAGAGCTTGAACGTGACATAGAGTGTTGTGGAAGACGTTCTTTGATCACTTCACGCCCCTTGTCAAGGCGGGCTGTAATTTCTCGGTCCTTAGAGGAGACATCAACTGGCCTACAAAACAGTAAGGAACAGAGAAACTAGTGCGTGTGAACTACCAACTTGGCGGCACCAAATGGGCTTGCCTTTGGAACGGCAGGGTTTGATGACATTTTTGGGGACGACAAAGGAGACGGGCTAGTTGAACTATTGGATGAGCGAGGAAGTAGCTCCAGCTTTTTGCGGCTGAGCTGGGGGGTAGGAGGCGTAGAACTGCTCGCTTTATCCCAGATATGTAATCGGATTAGGGCACATGAGAGAAGATATACTTACGTGATGTACCACCTTGTGTCCTTGGACGCCCACTGCGCCAGTCGGCATCATCCTCCTTTGCATGTGATGATTCATATCTGCTTCGCAAACTGCCGGACCTTCCCGCCGACGGTTCATCCGGTACACTAGGTTTGAATTTGCTTCCTATCGACCAGTGTTCCTCTTTATCAGCCGGGGAGGGCTGACCATCAGCGGTAGAAAATCCAGATTCTCTCCTGCGAATCGGAGGTTCGTCTGGTTCAGGGATTTTGGCAAGAGGCCGTGATGATCTCCAATCGCTAACCTCATCCGAAGCACTAAGCGAGGGAAGCATGCGTTCCCCTGCTGGGGCATCAAAGCGACGCCGTGACGATTCACGAGGTGCTCCTGATGTTGGGAGTGGTGCTTCCCTGCGCCAGTTGCCAGAGAATTTCGGGTCGTCTTCTGCAGGACCAAAACCAGACCGTTCTTTTGCTGAAGGCAAATCAGTTTATGATATCGTGCAATACGCACCACTTACGGGGTTCTGCAACGCTGACTCGAATGGACCTTCCAGAGAGCGTCTAAGAGGGTAGTTTGAGCAACAGTATCCAAGGTCAAGCATCACACCCACCGCCCCCGTCCTCGTCAAGGCATCTTTGAGTGCATCTAGGTCAGCGAATTCGATATAACCAAAGCCCTTCGGTTTGTCATCACGATCTTTGATGATCTTGACGGACTTGATCTGCGCAAGACTACTGGTCGACCTCGCCCAAACACCACATCAAATAAATGACGTACTGGATGAGGGCTGAAAAATGACTCCAGCGCGGATTCGGTCATGTCAAAAGTGAGATTTCCAACGAAAACCGTGTAAGGGGGTTGAGTTGGCAGTGGAAGATCTTCACGAGAAGCAAACTGGCGATCGGCTGGGCAATGCATGGATTAGAAAGAAGTGGATATTATGGGGAACATACACCGAGGAGCTGCGAAATCATCCCGTCTGCCAAAGCGATCAGTGGGACGAGAAGACTGGTCTTCCTCGCTTCTAGTCGCAGCTGGAAGGTCGATGATCAGATACTGGAGAGGCCTTGGGAACTAAGCCACCCACGTGCGGTTGGAAGAGAGTCCATTTCGTCCGCCCATGAGCCTAAAGCTGTACACTAGGTCGGCATATGACAGAATTTACGAGGGAAAGTATACCTACCACTATCCCCCAGAAACTCATTGAGCGACATTTTGGATGTCTTGGATTTTTTGGGCGCTGTTGGGCATTGAGGATGCCATCCACTGCGATAAAATGATCCATACCCATGATTGTGGTGTTTTTCCGGATGCCCTGTGAGTCTGCGCGAACAACTAGCTTGAGTGTTGCGAGTAAATACGCTCAGAGGCAGATATCGGTGGCACCCTCGGTTTCCCACGCCTGGATCACTGCTCCTCGACCAGATTGCATTGGGCTAAGCACTAATCTCAAGCATGATCCTTCTCGAGGTGAGCTGTTTGTGTGCATGCTCATGTACATATGATTCCACATGATCAGTCCCACAGCGTCGTCATATACACTACTCTGACCGACAAGGCTGCCAAGTGAGATTCGCTGATCTGTGCAACGACTACACTCCCGCTAACGGGCTTCGAGGCCTGCAGCCTTGGACGTCGTGTTTGTAGATTTTGACGGTGTTAAATTCCACTTGTTTACGCCGGAAAAGAAGACAGTACTTCAGCTCTCCATGAATATCCGGTGTTGGGATGAACTTGCTGCGTATGGCGCGCTCGATATCCTACAACGAGAATATGGTCCGATGATCATGAACACCCCTGAACCGGAATACAACGTAAGCCTCCAGATTGACCTTGATCAATTACCTCCAGACGCAGGTGAGGGCGGTATACTATTTTTCAAGTGGTGGCTCATGTCCACGCCCCAGAGGGTCGCGATGCACTTCTCAAGTCGATCTCTCTCATCAAGCGAAACGTGGTAGCAGCACCCTTCGAGTTGGCCTTCCGTGAACAGAAGCAGCTAGAGTCTAGCGGAGGATCTTCGGGAGAGCTAATGCAGCTTCATTATCGTGATGAGGAAGCTATATATATTCAGGCGGCCTCTGATCGTGTCACTGTCATATTCTCTACTGTCTTCCGAGAGGAGACTGATAGAATTTTTGGAAAATTGTTCTTGCAAGTGAGTGTATTTAGGTTCCGATCATGCTATCCTCTGAGCAATATCGCAGGAATTTGTTGATGCCCGACGCCCTGGCATTCAGAATGCCCCACCAAGCATTCAAAATGCTCCACAGGTGTTGTACAGTAACCGTGATCCCCCTCTCGAAATACGTGGCCTTCCTGGACTTCGGCACTCTGAAGACATCGGATATGTCACTTTCGTGCTTTTCCCTCGGCACTTTTCTAAGAGCGATGTATCATTTAACACCATCTCGCACATTCAGCTTTTCCGTGACTATCTTCACTATCACATTAAATGCTGCAAGGCTTACATGCATTCGCGCATGCGGCACCGCGTATCGGAATTCCAAAAGGTTTTGAATCGTGCAAAGACAGAAGTTGCAGTTATAGATAGGAAAACCGTCACGTACGTCGCCTCACCATGAACATCACAGTCCCCTGACGTTCCCCCCTTTAGTGGTAGAACCATGATGACGCGCTAACAAGGTTAATACTCCCTGTAACTCGCTGTAATCGTAGTTCTGCAGGCGGTAGTTATCCGAAAACCGCGACTTTCAACCACTTATATTCACTTCATAATATACACGTGAAACGCCACGTCCAAGCTAGTGCACCGGTTTACATTGAACGCAATCTTGCACCACTCTTCCGGCCACCATCTCTAAACATGATAGAAACACTTCTGGATAGATTGACGGACAGAATTCACATCTTCAAGCCATATTCCCTCTTCACAAATTCGACGGTCGAGGGATCGCCGGTGTTCTACGTCGAGCACCTTCGTCAGCAAGCATAAGGTTACAGAGGACAGCAGCTGGAGGCACCTTGCCAAGGTCATCGCTGATCTTCACGCACGGTTTGCCATCAACAGAATTAAGCTTGATGACCATGTTCAAAGCTCTACTCTTCTCCTTGTAGCCGCTGCTCTTCGTACGGAAGTCGTTTGTGAGGAACGTCCCAATCCCAAACGAACCTAGGTCAATATCATGTGGATTGAGAGAACAGCACAGGATCGTGCTATGACGCACAAGTGAACCCGATATCATCGCATTGTTGCTTCAATGCAAGTGCTTTGTCTAAGGTCACTGAATCAGAGTATATGATACTCTTCGTCTTGTGGTCAATCCCAATGCTTTCGTACATTGCCTTCGCAGCCGGTGCAAAGGCCAGCGGGTCCCCTGAGTCTTGCCGCAGGCTCGTCCACCTGCATGCACGCTCCCGATCCTGACTAAACTCCTAGCTTCGACGTTTGGGAGGATGATCACGAGGTCATGGAAATGAAATGCCTACCCTGAAAAACGCTTGGGTAGAGAAAGTATCCGTTAGTGCAGTCAGCAAAACATCCTGATATGTTTGCTCCCAAAGGTCTAAAGCCCGAGTGTTTGCATTGTCGTAGCCATCCAGGGCGGCAACCTCAATGATGACGGTTGAGGCGATACAATGCGACTCGTTCCCGTAGGGAACTCACCCCCATGAACCACTCGCTGCCAAGCAAATAAGCCAAAGAATCTATAGGATACGCTGAAACGACGTACTGAGCAATCGTCCCCACAGGGGTCAGGTTGTACTTCTTCGCGAAATGCACCTACGAGGTTTGTTTCAATAAGCCATTCATCAAGAGATCTTGGAACAACCTGACATTGCTCGTTCCAGAAAATCTTCCTTTTCCAGGTAGTTTTTCTTTTGCCTTTAGAATGGATGATATAACAAGGTCTTGTATATGGTATGATCGCCTGCGCCTGGTACCGAATTCGCTCAAGGTGCAACCGGTTTGCAATAAGACCTCTGCCTTTCGTTGCGCATTCTCTGTGAGGACAGCAAACATGCAGCATTAGGATATGGACGAAAGGGTCACCACTCACCTTCTTGCTGATGGTAGTCCCAGTCTGTTTCATCGATACAGAAGTAAAGCTCGCTCAGACACGCCATAATGGGTACCTCCCATAAGATAGCATCCATCCAGAGACCTTTGGCATCTATCCCGATATTACCGTTTTGGCCATCTTCCGAAACAGGTGTGAAGTTGACCGAAACTTGGTCAGGTTTGAAGCGGTATTGTTCGAGGAAGTCGAGATAATCGCTTTTTAGATAGGGGCACGCGGTAGCTAGCCATCTCTTCTCGTCATTTGTCAAAGAAACATCCTTGAAACCTGGATTGGTGATTCCGGGTTTAGTCGGTTCATGATGGATATATCAACAGGCAGTAGTACATACCAGCGAGAGATCTTTGGAATGCCTCAACGCAGGCGCGAGAGAAGAAGACGTCCTTGTCTCTATGCGTGAATCTATAGGTAACTGTTGCATCTGGAAAATGTTGTCTGACTGCTTGCTGCATGGTAAACTGACAGCATTTGTCAAAGTTAGGTATGCCCGCCGTTTGAAGATCTAGAGGGTGCAATACCTTGTATAAGTCTGTATCGAGGAGAGACTTAAGCTGGTAGGGAACGGACTGATTGACTTGACCCATTCTTGATGATGTGTAACAGGAAGCCAGTAATTGAAAGTTTTGTGATGCCTTAGGGCCCCTTTGAAGTTCAAAACAGGCTTGATCAGGGCCTAATCATTAGTTTTCTTCCGGACTCCAGAGGCCCAGCTGGAGAGCTCAGCATGATCAGCATGTCTTGGGTGATACGGTGTACAGTATGCTGTAGTAGTTGTATCGGTGTGCAACATTAGTAGAAGCCATCTTCATGGATGTCCAGGTCTCATCAAATGCCAACGTGGACGAGGGAAAAATCGGCATAATACGACTCAACTAAAACACGTCCCTTCGTTATAGAGTATACTACTACATAGTAAACATGTTCTACACTGCTTCCCGCTTTCGAGGCGTTGCACGAAGTATGTCGTCCACCCTACACCATTCATCAGTTCAGGCACCGCCACAAACAGAGGTCCACGTACCGAATAATCATCTCTGCAGCCTCGCTCGAACTGAGCACAACCTGCCGTTTCAGTTTATAGCTCTCCGTGATCCCAAGCTTCCTCATCGAGCCAATGGTGCCCTCGTTCATGTCTGTGGCCATCGTCAGCAGTATGTTACACACGATGCATGCACATCGAGCACGTACCTAGGCCAGCGTCCATCTGCCCCTCATAATGCGCCGCCCGCAGACGCGTCACGAGGTCACTGGAGTCGTACCCTGCGTTGTCAGCGAGAATCGTTGGAATCTGTCGCAATGCATGGGCAAATGCTTCCACTGCAATCGCCTTCTTCCCCTTGACTTTTCTCGCTGCCTCGTCGACGGCACAGCTCATCAGCATCTCGGAGCATCCACCACCGAGGACAACACGGGTCTCCTTGACCGTCTGGGACAGCACAGAGAGTGCATCGTGCAGCGAACGTTCCGCCTCATCGACCATCTGATTCGTGGAACCGCGCAGGACGACGGTACACGCTTCGCCAGCGGCCACGCCAGAGAATTTGATAAGCTAAGAAAAACGATACCCATTAAGCAAGGGGACTACGTCAAAAGGTACGTACCTTGTCTTCGCCAATGATGATTTCCTCGATCAGATCGCATCTACCGAGCTTAACTAGGTCGGGGCGATCAAATGTGCTCGCGATCTCACCACCTGTGACGAGCGACAGTCGTTCTACACCTTCGAAATCAGCATGCTCAATCACCATAATGCCTTTCTCGGCAAGTAGGGATTCAGGGTAGTTGTAGATGAGCTGACGGTTGACGAAGCAGTTGATACCGTGTGCGGCGATGGCTTCTACCTTGGCTTTCATCTTTTCCCGTTCCGCACGTTCGAATTCTGCAAGCTTTCCTGTAGAATCCACTTTTAATCGAGCTCCGAAGACCTTTATTTTGTCAGTATCCATGGCTAAGGAACATTGTCAGCATGAAGGCATAAAATCGAGGGGACCTGTCGTACACGTATTGGCAATCAGTATTTTGGCGTTCTCCAAACGTTTCTGGGAGTTGACCGCGATCGTTTTGTCAAGGATGAAACCTGCAACATGTTTGAGTGTCTAGCATGGCCGGTTAACCGTGGAACCTGCCTTCATCCAGATAACAATCCGTTAGTTTTCCGCCGACTTTCTTGATGATCTGTATGTGCTCGAGATCTGTCGATCCCTATGCCGGAGGGTCAGAACGCGCTAGGAAATAGCACATGCCTGTATACCTTGAGGCGAAGCACGGCATCCACTGCCAGATTAGCGAAGTAATCTTTGTCTTGTGAAAGCACCTTTGACGATAGCGTCGTTCGAGCAATGTTGAGCAAATCTTGGCGGAACTGCACCGGATCGGACCTATGCACGGCAGAAGTAGCAATCATTAGCATATGCTTATGAATGGCGCGTGAACTTACGCATGATCGACGGCCACCTTTTCCAACGCTTCCAACGCTGCCCCGCTCGCAATCCGATACCCCTCCACGATTGTCTGTGGATGGATCTTCATCGCAATCAACTTCTCCGCTTCCCTCAACAATTCCGCTGCGAGAACGCAAACACTAGTTGTTCCGTCGCCAACTTCGTCATCCTGCACTTTTGAGATGTTGACGAGGATCTTTGCCGCTGCGTTGTCGAGCTGAATCGACTTGAGAATTGTTGCGCCGTCGTTGGTGACGTTAATATCTCCCGTCGATGTTGATTGAAGTATTTTGTTCATGCCTTTTGGTCCAAGGGTAGATTTGACGAGGTCGCCGACGGCGAGTGCTCCGACAAAGGAGGAAAGACGAGCGTTTTCTGCCTTTTCCTCTGTGGCCTGGTTGTAAGGGGTGTGAATAGCAGCTAGCTAGACAACGGGATACGTTACCTCGTTGCTGAATATCTGAATGGACATTGTGTGCAATCAAATGTGGCTTGAAGATCAGTCGCGTCGTC
>Ga0307518_10000551_pt1 | contig 28562 bp, 27 predicted proteins | sample 25_EM_MG_FD_203889 | JGI IMG/M metagenome (GOLD analysis project Ga0307518, IMG submission 203889) | Populus trichocarpa ectomycorrhiza microbial communities from riparian zone in the Pacific Northwest, United States - 25_EM | ecosystem: Host-associated > Plants > Roots > Unclassified | place... | reverse complement strand
TTCAGATTCCCGAGGAACTGCGGGAGAACATCGATACGGCGTACTACCCGGCCGGGCACATGATGTACGTGCACGAGGAGTCGCGGGTGCGGCAGGCGAAGGACCTGGCGAAGTTCATCAAGGCCGCTTCGGGAAAGTAGCCGGATACTCGTGAGTGGTAAGGACGGTTAGAACCGTCCTTACCACTCACGAGACACAACGATCAGCCGCGCAGGTACTGGGACCCGCGCGTAACGGCCGACCAGGCGTCGACGGCACCGTGACCGTAGAAGCCGTTGAACGAAGCGTCACCGGTGCAGGTCGCGGTGAACGACGCGTCCCGGCCTTCCTTCAGGTAGTCGACGGTCCGCGGCGTCGGGCAGGCGATGTCCGAAGCCGTGCCCTCGAGCACCCGCTGCACGGCGTCCGGGTTCATCCCGAAATCGCGCGAACCCTTGCCGTACTGCGAAACGATCAGCGCGGCGACACCGGTCGCGTGCGGCGACGCCATCGACGTCCCCTGCAGCCACTGGTAGTAGCCGACGCGGCCGTCGGCGGCGGTCGCCTTCTTGACACCGGCGGCGACACCGTCGGGCGTGATGTTCCCGTCCGCGTCGATCATGCCTTCCGCGACGCCGACGTTGCGCGGGTACGTCGAGAGGATCTGGTTCTCGACCGTCCGGAACCACGGGGTGCCGTAGTAGTCACGGAAGTAACCACCGGGCGCGGACACCGAGATCTGCTCGGTCCCGTAGTTCGAGTAGTCCGCCTTCGCCTGCGAAGGACCGAAGGACGAGACACCGATCGTGTGCGGGCCTTCGATGGGCAGCGAGAGGCAGCTCGCGTTGTCGATCTGCCTCGGGTGCGTGCTGTCCGACGGGTAGCCCGGGCTCGACGCGTCCGGCTGCGGGTTGGCGAGATCGCTGTGCTGGTTGCCCAGCGAGACGACCTGCGTGACACCCTTGCGGTGCGCGTAGTTCAGCGCCCGGGTCGTCGCCTCGATGATGGTGCGCTGCTCGGCCTGCTGCTCGGGCGTGTCCGCGGGGTTCGCGGTGCAGTTGTACAGCCAGGGATCGGTGAAGAAGCTCATGTTCACGACGTCCACCCCGGCGTCGCCGGCGTAGGTGATCGCGTCCACGGTCGACTGCAGGAAGAAGAAGCCCGAGTCCTGCCCGGCGCGGAGGTTCACCAGCGTCACGTTCGGCGCAACACCCGAGACACCGAAACCGTTCGCGGCGGCGCCGATGGTGCCGGCGACATGCGTGCCGTGGCCGTTGTCGTCGTGGTCCACGGGGTCGACACAGCCGCGGAACTCACACGGTCCGTCGACGACGGCGCCGTTCACGTCGGAGACGATGTCCTTCGTGAAGTTCCGCGACGCCGCGCGGTCGAAGTTCGGCGCGATGTCCGGGTGGCTGCCGTCGACACCGGTGTCGATGACGCCGACCTTCACCCGCTTGTCACCCGGCTGCTTGGTGCGCGCGAGGTCCGACCGGACGGATTTGAGTCCCCAGAGCTGATCGTCGAGCGGGTCCATGCCGACGGCCTTCGACTCGACCTGCTTCTCGGCCGACGCGGCGCCGCGGCCCTCCTTCTCGACGACGCCCGGCTTGACCTTCGCCTTGCCCTGCTTCGGCGCGGTGCCGATCGGCTTCGCCTTGGCGGCACCGAAAACGGCGCGGTCCGCGGAGACCCGTTCCGCGAAACCGTTGGCGGGCGCGGTCGCGGTGATCAGGCCGACCGCGGCGTTGCTCGTCACGACGGTGCCCCCGGCGGCGCGGATCGCCCTTTCCACCGAAGCCACGCTTTGGCCTTCACGGGCCAGGACGGAGAATTCGGTCGCCGCACCGGAAAGCTGCGGCTGCGCGGAAGCCGTCGGCGCGGCCACGATTGCACCGAACAGCGGTACCGCGAGCGCGATCACGAGAGATCTTGGCTTTTTCACTTCCTGCCTCCTGAAGAAAACTATTCGTGCAAACTACGTCAGCCATCGCCACGTATCAACGAAGTCCCTACGAAAGTCAGGGGACGACGGTTTTCTCCTCCGCGAAATGACAGGCGGACAAATGCCCACCGGACCGGGTGATCAATTCGGGTTCCTGATCCGCGCAAATGTCCTGCGCCTTCCAGCACCGCGTGCGGAACCGGCAGCCGGACGGCGGATCCAGCGGGCTCGGCACGTCGCCTTCCAGGCGGATCACCTGCCGCTGCCCGCGTAACGCCGGATCCGCGACCGGCACCGCGGACAGCAACGCCTGCGTATAGGGATGCGACGGATGTTCGTAGATCTCCTCTTCCGTCCCCATTTCCACGATCTTGCCGAGATACATCACCGCGACTCGCGTTGAAAGGTGACGGACAACGGACAGATCGTGTGCGATGAACACATAGGAAAGGCCGAATTCCTTCTGCAGTTCACCGAGCAGGTTCATCACCTGCGCCTGGATGGAAACGTCCAGCGCGGAAACGGGTTCGTCGCAGATGATGACCTTCGGCCGCAACGCCAGCGCCCGCGCGATCCCGATGCGCTGACGCTGCCCGCCCGAGAACTGGTGCGGGTAGCGGTTGATGTGCTCGGGATTCAGTCCGACGACGTCGAGCAGCTCTCGAACTTTCGCCGCCCGCGAGCCCTTCGGTGCCACTTCGGTGTGGATTTCGAAGGGTTCGCCGATGATGTCGCCGACCGTCATCCTCGGGTTCAGCGAGGTGTACGGATCCTGCAGCACGATCTGGATCTCGCGCCGCAGCCGCCGCAGTTCCGCCCCCCGCAACGCGAAGATGTCGCGGCCTTCGAAGGTCGCGAGCCCGCCCGTGGGTTCCTCCAGCCGCATCAGCACCTGGGCCAAAGTGGACTTGCCACAGCCGGACTCCCCCACGACGCCGAGCGTTTCCCCCGGCATCAGGTCGAAGGAGACCCCGTCGACGGCCTTCACGTGCCCGATGGTGCGTTTGAAGAGGATCCCGGCCCGCACCGGGAAGTACTTCACCAGGTTCTCGACCCGCAGAATGGGCTCAGACACGGCCGCTCACCACCTCGTCGGCGAAGTGGCAGGCGCTGACCCGGCCGAAACCGAGACTGTGCAGGGCGGGCCGTTCGGTCTCGCACCGGCTTTCCGCCCGTGGGCAACGCGGATGGAACGGGCAGCCGGGCGGGACGTTCAGCAGGCTCGGCGGCAGGCCCTTGATGGTCTCCAGCGTCTGTCCTTTGAGGTCGAGCCGAGGCAGGGAGGCCATCAGCGCCTCGGTGTAGGGATGCCCCGGCGAGCGGAAGAGCTCGGTGACGTCGGCCTGTTCGACGATCCGGCCCGCGTACATCACGGCGATCCGGTCGGCGACCTCGGCGACCACCGCCAGGTCGTGGGTGATCAGGATCAGCCCCATCCGCCGTTCGGCCTGGATCTCCGCCAGCAGGTCCATGATCTGGGCCTGCACGGTGACGTCGAGCGCGGTCGTCGGCTCGTCCGCGATCAGCAGATCCGGGTCGAGCGCGAGCGACATGGCGATCATCGCGCGCTGCCGCATCCCGCCCGAGAACTGGTGCGGGTACTCGCGGACCCGGCGGGCGGCCGCCGGGATGCGCACGATGTCGAGCAGTTCGATCGCCCGTTTGCGCGCGTCCTTTTTGGACATACCGAGCCGGACCCGCAGCTGTTCCTCGATCTGGAAGCCCACGGTGAACACGGGATTCAACGCCGACAGCGCGTCCTGGAAGATCATCGCGATCTCCCCGCCCCTCACTTCACGTCGCCGCTCTTCCGTGGCGGTGAGCAGATTCTCGCCGCGGTAACGGACCGCGCCGCCGGTGACGACGGCGGGCGGGCTGTCGAGAATGCCCATCACCGTCTGCGCCGTGACGCTCTTGCCGGATCCCGATTCTCCCAGCACGGCAAGGGTTTCCCCGGCGTGCACGGAGTAGTCGACGCCGTTGAGCACGGTCGCGACACCGTCGGACGTGCGGAATTCGACGTGGAGGTCTTCCACTTCCAGCAGCAATTCGTCGGTCACAGCCGATCACCGGGCCTTCGGGTCGAGCGCGTCGCGGATCCCGTCACCGAGCATGACGAAAGCGAGCACGGTTATGGTCACGAACCCGGCGGGGAACAACAGCATGTGCGGATTCACCCGGAAGTAGTCCCGCGCGTCGCTGATCATCACGCCCCACGAGACGACCGGCGGCCGCACACCGACACCGAGATACGCCAGCGTGGCTTCGGCGCCGATGAACGCGCCGAGCGCGATGGTCCCGTAGACCAGCACCGGCGCGACCGTGTTGGGCAGCAGATGCCGGAACACGATGCGCGGCGTGCTCGCGCCGAGGCCGCGCGCGGCCTTGACGTAGTCGAGCTGTTTGGCCACCAGCGTCGCCGACCGCATGATGCGCATCGCCACCGGCCAGCTCAGCGCGGCGATCGACACGACGACCTGCACGATGATGGTGACCACGCCGGGGTTCGAGCCGGGCGCGTTGAACGTGGTCAGGATGACGATCGCGCCGAGCACGAACGGCAGCGCCGCGAAGATGTCGCCCACCCGCGAGAACAGGCTGTCGACGAGACGGCCGTAGTACCCGGCGACGATCCCGACCACCGAACCGATCAGGATCGTCAGGATCGTCGCGAAGACACCGACCAGCAGCGACGCCCGCGCGCCGTGGATGGTCCGCGCGTAGACGTCGTAACCCTGGTTGTCGTAACCGAACCAGGCGTCCGCGGACGGCCCTTCGTTGGCGTGGAGCAGATCGCTGAACCCGGCGGGCCGGGAACTGAACAGGTCCGGCGCGATCGCGATGAGCACGACGAGCGCGATGATGACGGCGGAGATGATGAACGACGGCCGCTTGCGCAGCATCCGCCAGGCGTCGCCGCCGAGACTGCGCGGTTTGTGCGCCACCGCGGAATCGTCGGCGACACCGGCGCTCGCGACGTCCACAGAGGACACCCCGCCGGCCACATTGGGGTCAGTCATAACGGATCCTCGGGTCGAGAACGGCGTAGAGCAGGTCGACGATGAGACTCACCAGCAGGTAGACCATCACCAGCAGGACGACGACGCCGGTGACGGTTGCGCCCTCCCGGTTCTGGATACCGCGGAAGATGAGCCCGCCGATGCCGTTGATGTTGAACACGCCTTCGGTGACGATGGCCCCGCCCATGAGCGCGCCGATGTCGGTGCCGATGAAGGTCAGCACCGGGATCACCGAGTTCCGGAGCAGGTGCACACCGACGACCCGGCTGCGCGGCTGTCCTTTCGCGACGGCCGTGCGGACGTAGTCGGCGTGCCGGTTCTCCGCGATGCTCGTCCTGGTCAGCCGGGCTATGTAGGCCATGGAAAGGCTGCCGAGCGCGATCCCGGGCACGATCAATTCGCCGATCGTGGCGTCCTCGGACACGCTCGCGTCGATGATGCCCAGTTCCGAACCGAGGACGATCTGCAGCACGATCGCGGTGACGAACACCGGGATCGAGATCAGGAACGTGGTGGACATCAGCACGAGGTTGTCGAGGAAACCCTTGCCTCGCAGGCCGGTCAGGACGCCCGCGGACAGGCCGATGATCGCTTCGATGGCCACCGCGATGAGGGCGAGCCGGACGGTCACCGGATAGGCGTTGCCGATCAGCTCGCCGACCGAGACACCGTTGAAGGTCTCGCCCCAGTCGCCGGTGAACAGGTTGCCGAGGTATTTGAAGTACTGGACGAAGATCGAATCGTCGAGGTTGAACTTCGCCGTCATCATCTCGATGTAGGCGGGCGGGCAGGCGACCTGGCCGCATTTGCCGGCGAACGGGTCACCGGGCACCGCCCACACGAGGGCGTAGATGAGGAAGGTCGTGCCGAAGAAGACCGGGATGAGTTGAAGTAGTCGTCGAAGGATGTACTGGGGCATGGGCGTGCCGTCCTGGGGATCGCGTGGTGGGAGCCGTGGGTCCGGCCGGCCGGGAGCGGTGCGCTCCCGGCCGGCACGACCACGCGATTACTTCGCCGCGACCTCGATGGACGAGTAGTCCGCGAGGCGACCGAAGTCGAGCTTCGCGACCTTGAGCCGGTTCGACTTGCCGCCGACGCCCTTCTCTTCCCACACGGGGATCTGCGGCAGATCCTTCGCGATCAGATCCTCGGCCTGCTGGTACAGCTTGATCGCGGCCGCCTTGTCGGCGGTCTGGTCCGCCTGGGTCAGCAGCGCGTCGACGGCCGGGTTCTTGTACGTGGAGTCGTTCGACGAACCGGTGCTCTTATAGCGCGGGTTCAGGTAGTTCTCGATCGACGGGTAGTCGGCGGACCAGTCGGAGCGGCCCATGCCGGTCAGCTGGCGGTTGTTGACGATGCTGCGCCACTGGCCGAAGTCGGTCGCCGGCACGAAGTCGCATTCGACGCCGAGCGCGTTCTTGATGCTGTTGCACGCCGCGACCAGCGGCTCCTTGCGGCCACCGTCGGCGTTCGACGCGATGGTCAGCTTGCCGGTGAAACCGGACTTCGCGAAGAACTCCTTGGCCTTCACCGGATCGAACTTGCAGAACTCGCCGCAGACACCGGGCCGGTAGCCCTCGATACCGCGCGACACGTAGCCGTCGGCGGGCGCGTAGGTGTCGTTCATGACGGTCTTGACGATCTGCTCGCGGTCGATGGCCATCGAGATCGCCTTGCGCAGGTCCAGGTTGTTGTAACCGGGGACGTAGTACGGAAGGGCGAGCGCGCTGATGCCGAGCAGGTTTCCTTCGACCAGACGCTCACCGAGGTCGGTCTTGTACTTGCCACCGGCCTTCGCCGCCGGCGGGAGCGCCTCCATGAAGTCGAGGCGGTTGCTCAGCAGATCCTGGTACGCGGTCTCCTGGCTGGTGTAGATGCGGACTTCCAGGTCCTTGAACTTGACCTTGTCCTCGCCCTGGTACTCGTCGAACCGCGTGAGCTTCATGTTCTGGTTGGGCGTGCGCGAAACGAACTTCAGCGGGCCGTTGCCGATGGGGGCCTTGGCGAACGCCTCCGGGTCGGCGAAGAACTTGTCCGGCAGCGGCGCGAAGGCGAGGTAGCCGATCTTGGTGGCGAACACCGAGAACGGGCCCTTGAGGGTGACCTGGAACTCGTAGTCGTTCACGACCTTGAGCCCGGACATCTCCTTGACGGCCGGTTCCTTGGCGCTGATCTCGTCGTAGCCCTGGATCTGCTCGAAGAACGACGCGTTCTGCATGCCGTTCTTGCCGTTCGCGCTGTAGTTCCAGGCGTCGACGAAGTTCTTGGCCTTGACCTCGGTCCCGTCGTGGAACTTCCAGCCCTTTTTGATCTTGATGTCGAAGACCTTGGAATCGGTCGTGTTGATCGATTCGGCCATCAGGTTGTACGGCTCGGCGGTGTCGGATTTGTAGCCGACCAGCGCCGAGAAGACCGGCTTGAGGGCCTTGGACCCACCGAGCTCGTTGGTGTTGGCGGGAATCAGCGAGTTCTCCGGCTCGGTGCCGTAGACCGAAACCGACGCGTTGGCGTCGGTGGCGCCGGATCCCTTGTTCTCATTGGACCCACCACCCCCACAGGCCGTCAGCAGCAGGGCCGCCGTGGCCACCACCGCCGTCGCTCCCCAGAACCCGCGTGAAGCCCGCATGTCCCCTCCAACTCTCGTCGTCGGATAGTCCGGCGGGCGCCGGTCGCGCCCTACCGCCCAGAAGGTGAGACGACGCTATGGGACAGGTGAAGGCGATCACAGTGCGTTGGTGTTGCAAATGTGTGACGGTCTCCCGGACCACCCGGTTAGAGCACAACGTTGGTAGGAACGACGCTGCGCCGAATGGCCCAATCCTGGCTGGAGGTCACCACTTGATCACCTAAAGAAATGGCTTCACGTAAGAGAAAACCCGACTGTCAAGCCAACGACAACGCGATCCCGTCGAGGATGTCGTGCTCGGAGATCACCAGCTCGTCGGGACCACCGCGCGTGGCGAACTGCTCCGCCAGCACCTGCACGATCACCGAGCCGCCACCGATCACGTCGACCCGGCCGGGGTGGATCACCGGGTTCGCGGCGCGGGTGGCGTGGTCGGCCGTGAGGAGCGACTGCGCGACCCTGTCGATGTCGGCGTGGGAGAGCTTCGAAAGGTGCGTGCGCTCGGAGTCGTACTCCGACAGGCCCTGCGCCACGGCCGTCAGGGTCGTGACCGTCCCGGCGACGCCGATCCACGTCTTGGCGGTGGAGACGTCCACGACGTCGAAGGCCTCAGTGAGCACCTTCGCGGCCAGTTCGCGGGCTTCGGCGATCTCGGCCGCGGTCGGCGGATCCGACTTCAGCGCGCGTTCGGTGATCCGCACGCAGCCGATGTCGACCGACTTGGCCGCGATGACCTCGGCCTGGCGGCCGTCCCAGGTGCCGACCACGAGTTCGGTCGAGCCGCCGCCGACGTCGACCACCACGAAGGGGCCGTCGTCGGGATCCTGCTCGCCGACCGCGCCGGTGAAGGACAGGCGGGCCTCTTCGTCGCCGCTGATGACCTCGGCCTCGGTGCCGAGCACCTCGCGCGTCATCGCGAAGAACTCGTCGCGGTTGCTCGCGTCACGAGTCGCGGACGTCGCGACCATGCGGACCTTCTCGACACCCTTGCGGCGCGCGGCGATCGTGTAATCGGCCAGCGCCTTGCGGGTGCGCTCGAGCGCCTCGGGCGCCAGTTTGCCGGTGGCGTCCACGCCCTGGCCGAGGCGGACGATCCGCATCTCACGGTGCAGGTCGCGCAGGTCGACCGTCCCGTCGTGGCGGGGGGTCAGCTCGGCGACGAGCAGGCGGATGGAGTTGGTCCCACAGTCGATCGCGGCAACACGAGGCATGTCGCCAGCCTAGACAATGCGATCAAGGCGTCTTGGAACCGCTCGTCGACGACACCGTCGTCGTCGTTGTGGTCGTCGTCGGTGAAGAGCAGGTCGGCGGAGGAGTCGGAGTCGTGGTCGTCGGACTCGTGCTGGTGCTGGTGTTCGTGTTCGGCACCGTCTCCGTCTCGGTGACCGTCGGGCAAGGCGGCAGCTTCGGGGTCGTCTTCGACGAAGACGACGAACTCGAGTTGCTCGGCGGCAGCGAACTCGACGGCGGCGGCGTCACCGAACCGGGTGGCGTCGACGGCACCGGAGGCGGCGGCACCGACACGGGCGGCGGAGCGGCACCGGCGTTCGGCGCGCCGATGGGCACCTTGCTGTCCGGCGTCGGCAGCACCCCCGTGCGGTAGGCCTCGGCCCAGATCAGCACGGTGTTCACGTAGGTGTCCGAGTTGTTGTAGCGGAACACGGCCGCGCGCAACTGATCGGGTTTCGACAGATCGAGACCACCGGAGCACAGGTACCGGCCCGTGCCCAGCGCCGCGTCGAAGATGTTGTTCGGATTGGATTCGCCGTCGCCGTTGCCGTCCGAGGCGTAGCGCGCCCAGGTCGACGGGATGAACTGCGTCGGGCCGACGGCGCGGTCCCAGACCGTGTCGCCGTCGAACTTGCCGCCGTCGGTGTCCGGGATGGCCGCGAACGGCCCGGCGCCGTTGAGCTGCGGGCCGAGGATCGGCTCCAGGGTGTTGCCCTTCGCGTCGACGTAACCGCCGCGCGCGTGGTTGGACTCGATGCGGCCGATACTCGCGATCAACGCCCAGTCGATATGGCAACCGGGCTGTTCGGCGATGAGGATGTCGGCGGCGTTGCGGTACGCGGCGAGCGCCGTGACCGGGATGCCGAGCGGTCCGTTGGGGAGTTCGTCCGCGGGGAGCGGGAGCGGGGTCGGCGCGTTCGGCAGGCTGCCGTCGACACCGATCTGCTGGACCAGCGGGTTCTTCGGGTCGTAGCCGCCGACGAGGGCGACGTTGTCGGTATGGACCGTGCTCGCCGTCGCGGCCCAGCTGCCGGCACCGACGACCGCGGCGCCGGCCGGGACGATGGCGAGGATTCCTCCGGTCACCGCGGCGATCGTGCGGTGCCGGAGACAAAGTCTCCGGACATGACCGGAGACCGCGCCTGGCACCTGCCTCACGCGCATACCCCTGAACCCCTCCCGACGGATCACGACGCGGCGATCCGGTACACCCACCCCGGCAACTGGTACACAGCCTGCCGCATGCGGTGACCGGTTTCACCCCATTGAGGACGACCAGTTGGCCGACATCGGGTGAATTAACCCGCCTGGAGGAACTATCTGTACACCAGCGGCCGGTGTTACCCCTGGCAGTCGCCCGATGGCCATCCGTTCGCCTTGAGCAACTCGAGCGTTTCGTCGCCGAACGGGTTCACGCCGGGACCGACCGCGAGCGTGTGCGCGAGGTGGACATGCAGGCATTTGACGCGGCCGGGCATCCCGCCCGCGCTGACCTCGTGACCGAGCGAGTCGATGGCGTCGCGTTCGGCGAGGTAGCTCTCGTGGGTCCGCTGGTAGGCGGCCGCCAGCTCGGGGTCCTCCGCGAGCCGGTCGGTCATCTCCTTCATCAGCCCGGACGCTTCGAGCGTGCCGACCATCGACGTCAGTTTCGGGCAGGTCAAGTAGTAGAGCGTGGGGAACGGCGTGCCGTCGTCGAGGCGGGGGCTGGTCTGCACGACCGACGGGTGGCCGCTCGGGCAGCGCGCGGCGACGGCGCGCAGCGCACGGGGTGCCCGGCCGAGCTGTTCCGCGATGATCTCGCGGTCGGCGTCGGTCACAGGCTCGAAGGAAGACTTTTCCGTGCTGTTCACACCTATAAGGCTAACGCGCGGCTGAAGGGAGCTTTCCCCGCATAGGACGTGGTGAAGGTCCCCTTCAGCCGCCCGCGACCTGATCCCACAGCTTCTCGTACCAGGAACCCGCGGGCACCGGCTGCTGACCTTGCGGCTGTCCCTGCTCGGGGGCCTTGTCCTCGGGGAGCTGCACGATGTACGGCGTCTCGCCGGGTTTCACGAAACCGAACCGCTTACGGGCCTCGGCCTCGATCTGCGCGGGGTCGCTCAGCTCGGCCTTGCGGCCTTCCAGCTGGGTGACGCTGCGCTGCAGTTCGGACTGCAGCTGCTGCTGTTCGTTCACCTCGGACTTCTGGCTGAGGTACGTGCGCAGCGGGACGGCGATGGTGAACGCGAGCGCGCACACCACGATCGCCACCACCGCGGCCCGGCGGGTGGTGGACATGCCGAGCACCTTCGCGGCACCCGATGCCCGTTTCGCCGCCAGGCTGCGGCGCAGCCGGGTTCGGGCGCGGACCTCCGTCGTCGTCGTGCGACGGGCACGCTCCGGACGGCGGCCCCTGCTGGAGCCGCCACCGCCCGCGCGCCCGCTGCCACGACGGGTCGTCCGTGCCCTCCCCCGGTCCGCCATTGCTGATTACCCCTCCGGGCTGAACCGCGGGAACGCGAGGTCGCCGGCGTAGCGCGCCGCGTCGGCGAGGGTCTCCTCGATGCGGAGCAGCTGGTTGTACTTGGCGATCCGCTCGCCGCGCGCCGGGGCGCCGGTCTTGATCTGGCCGACACCGGTCGCGACGGCGAGGTCGGCGATGAAGGTGTCCTCGGTCTCGCCGGACCGGTGGCTCATCATCGACTTGTAGCCGTAGGAGGTGGCCAGCGAGATCGCGTCGAGGGTCTCCGACAGGGTGCCGATCTGGTTGACCTTCACCAGCAGCGCGTTGGCGGCGCGGCGGGTGATGCCCTCTTCGAGGCGGTCCGGGTTGGTGACGAACAGGTCGTCGCCGACCAGCTGGACCTTCTCGCCGATCTCGGTGGTCAGCTGGACCCAGCCGTCCCAGTCGTCCTCGCTCAGCGGGTCCTCGATGGACACGAGCGGGTAGTCGCGGACGAGCTCGCCGTAGTAGGCGGACATCTGCTCGGCGCTCTTCTTCGCGCCTTCGAAGGTGTACGCGCCGTCGGAGAAGAACTCGGTCGCGGCGACGTCGAGCGCCAGCGCGACGTCACGGCCCGGGGCGTACCCGGCCTTCTCGATCGCCTGAAGGATCAGGTCGAGCGCTTCGCGGTTGTTCTTCAGGCTGGGCGCGAAGCCGCCTTCGTCGCCGAGGCCGGTGGCCAGGCCGCGGCCCTTCAGGACCGACTTCAGCGAGTGGTAGACCTCGGTGCCCCAGCGCAGGGCCTCGCGGAACGACTCGGCGCCGATCGGCGCGATCATGAATTCCTGGATGTCGACATCGGTGTCGGCGTGCGCGCCACCGTTGAGGATGTTCAGCATCGGCACCGGCAGCACGTGCGCGTTCGGCCCGCCGAGGTAGCGGAAGAGCTCCAGCTCGGCCGACTCCGCGGCGGCCTTCGCGACGGCGAGCGAAACGCCGAGGATGGCGTTCGCGCCGAGGCGGGACTTCGCCGGCGTGCCGTCGAGGTCGACCAGCTTCTGGTCGACGATGCGCTGGTCGACGGCGTCGGTGCCGACCAGGTCCGGGCCGATCTCGTCCAGGACGGCCGCGACCGCGCGCTCGACACCCTTGCCGTTGTACCGGCCGGTGTCGCCGTCACGCAGCTCGACGGCTTCGTGTTCGCCGGTGGACGCACCCGAGGGGACCGCGGCCCGCGCCAGCGTGCCGTCGTCGAGAGCCACCTCCACTTCGACCGTCGGGTTGCCTCGCGAGTCCAGAATCTCGCGAGCGCCTACCTGCTCGATGAGCGCCACGCCATGCTCCTCATGTGGGTTGTGCCTGCGGTGACCGGGCCCAGCCTAGCCGTCACCGCAGTTCACCCGTTGGAGGCACGCGCCACATCGGTGCCGATACGGACCTACTCCTCGGCTGGTTCGTCCGCCCGGACTTCCTTCCAGCCCGACGGAAGCTCGACGGTGTCGGAGAACTGCTGCCAGAAGGTCCAGCTGTTGCCGCCGATGTCGGAGACGGTGAACACACGGGCGCCGTACGGCTGGTCCTGGGGCGCGTCGATGTCGGCGTCGTCGCCCAGCGCGGCGCGGACCCGCTCGTACTGCGCGTCGGCGTCGGCGACGTAGACGATGTTCAGCTGCCCGACCGGGCCGTCGACGCCCTTGGCCTGCCAGTACTCGGGGCCGACCCCGGCCAGCTGGATCTTGGCCGGGCCGGCGCACAGCGTGGCCTGGAACACTTCGCCGGAGCCGTCGGCGAAACGCACTTCCTCGGTGAACCCGAACACTCTGACCAGCCACGCGACCGCCTCGGTGGCGTCCGCGTAGTAAAGGTATGGCGCGAGCCCGAGGTATCCGGGCTCGTTTTCGGGCCTATCCGCTTCGGTACCGCTCATGGCAGGACAGTCCACCATGACCGTTTCAGCAGTCGAGATCGGCCCTGCCCAGGCGTATCGTGGAGCGGACCATGATGGATGCCGAACCCGCCCCAGAACCCGGTCCGGACTCGTCCGGGGAGTCACGGTTCCGCGCCTTCCGACAGGCGGAGGCGCTGGTCGAAAGCCGCAGGCCCCTCGACGCACTCAAGGCACTCGAGCCCTTGCTGGAACACGAAACCGACAAACCGAGCGTGCAGTTGCTGGCGGGGCGCGCGTACTTCCACTCCGCACAGTTGCGGCGGGCGGAGCGCGCCTTCACCCGGGTGCTGGAGCTGGATCCCACCGATCATTACGCGCGGTTCGTACTCGGACGGACCCTCCAGCGCCTCGGCCGGTTGACCGAGGCGCTCGCGCAGATGCGGATCGCGTCGGCGATGCATCCGATCCCTGAGTATCTGGAAGCGATCAGCGAGGTCAGCGCGCGGATCGCGTTGCGCGACTGAGCCGGTCACCGCCCGGGGAGCAAGGGACCTTTGCTCTCACTTCGACCTGGCCCGCAGGTGGGCGCGCTCACCCTGCTTGCCGAACAGCACCAGCAGTTCCACCGGCCCCGGCCCCGCGCTGCCGAACCAATGCGGCACCCGCGTGTCGAACTCCGCGGCCTCGCCGGGCCCCATCGTGAAATCGCGATCGCCGAGCACCGCCCGCAACCGTCCACTGAGGACGTACATCCATTCGTAGCCCTCGTGGGTGCGCTGCACCGGCTCGATGTCCTCGACCGGGATCAGCAGTTTGAACGCCTGCGGCTGGCCCGGCTGCGCGGTCAGCGCCCACGCGGTGAACCGGCCGAACTTCTGCGCCTTCATCCGGACCCGCGGATCGGCGGGTTCGGGTTCGCCGACCAGTTCGTCGAGCGGGACCTGATGCGCCGCCGACAGCGTGAGCAACAGCTCCAGCGTGGCCTTCCGCGTACCCGATTCGAGCCGCGAGAGCGTGCTGGCGGAGATCCCCGTCGCCTCCGAAAGCGCGGAGAGCGTGGTGCCGCGTTCCTTGCGAAGGGCCTTGAGCTTCGGGCCGACCTCGGCGAGCCGCCGTTCGATGTCCTCCATGCCCCCAGTTTGCCAAATCGGCAATGAACTTTGCCAACTTTCGAAGAGATCCGGATGCTCGGGACCATGAACGAAGAATTCGACGTGGTGATCATCGGTGGTGGCGTCGCGGGGCTCAGCGCGGCTTTGGTGCTGGGCAGGGCGCGGCGCAAGGTGGTCGTGATCGACGGCGGCACCCCGCGCAACGCGCCCGCCGCGCACGCACACGGTTTCCTGACCAGGGACGGCATCCCACCCAAAGAACTACTGGAGATAGGCAGGGACGAAGTCCGCGCGTACGGGGTCGAGATCGTCGACGACGTCGTCCACCGGCTGCGGCACGACAAGGCGGTGGAACTCGCGAGCGGGCGGGTCGTCACCGGCCGCCGGATCGTGGTGACCACCGGGCTGGCCGACGAACTGCCGGACGTCCCCGGCGTCGCGGAGCGCTTCGGGGCCGACGTGCTGCACTGCCCGTACTGCCACGGCTGGGAGGTGCGCGATCAGCGGTTCGGCGTGCTCGCCACGTCCGACAAGTCGTTCCACCAGGCGCTGATCGTCTGGCAGTGGAGCAAGGACCTGACCTTCTTCACGCATACCCAGCGGCTCTCGGCCGAGGACCGGGCGAAGCTGACGGGGCTGGGCATCCGGATCGTGGACGGGAAGGTGTCCGAGCTCGCCGTCGAAGACGACAAGCTGACCGGCGTCCGGCTCGTCGACGGCGAATTCGTGGAACGCGACGTCGTTTTCGTCGGCCCGAAGTTCGTCCCGCACGACCGGCTGCTCGCCCAGGTCGGCTGCGCCCGGACCGAAAGCGGCTCGATCGCGGTGGACGCGCAGGGCCGCACGAACGTGGACGGGGTCTGGGCGGCGGGGAACGTCGTCGATCCGATGGCGCAGCTCGTCGTCGCCGCGGGCGACGCCTACCGGATGGCGTCGGCGCTCAACTTCGATCTGGTGCTCGAGGATCAGGGCGCGACACTGGCGTCCGCGTAGGTGTCGGCCGCGCTGAAGACTTCCTGGACGTAAGGCACCGCGGGGTTGAACACCCGCATCGACTTCCACCAGCCGTCCGGGGTGGCGACGTCGTCGCCGGCGGCGCACAGGTAGCGGGCGGTGGCGAAGGCGGCGTCGTCGAGGTCCTTCGGATCCGGCTGCTTCCCGTCGCTCCTGGCCCGGGCGGAGTGCTTGGCCCAGATCTCGGGCGCGAGCGTGATCGGGCCGGGCCTGCCCTGCGCCGTCTCGACGTGGGAGATGCCGGCGAGGGTCGCCCACGAGAGATGACAGCCCGGCTTCTGCCGCCGGAGCCACATCTCGGCCCGGCCGTACGCGGACAGATCGGTGACGGAGAGCCGGGTCTTCGCGGCCACCCGTTTCGCCCAAGTCTCCAATTCGGCCGCGTCGGAAACGGTGGGCCGGTCGGGCGGCGCGGCGAGCCCGGCGCGCGGCGTCGCCGCCCCGGGCTGCGGCTTCTGGTCGGGAACCGCGAGCGCGGGCTGGGGCTGAGGCGCCGGAGGCGGCTCCTCCCCGGCAGGCCGGTTCACCCCGACCGTCATGATCAGCACGACACCCGTGAGCACGAGCCCGCCCGCGAAGGCGAGCCTGGGGACGTACGGCGGCAGAGGGCGCGCTGGGTGGTCCGGGGCGTCGGTGCTCTGGGCGGTTTCGGCCACCCGGACAGGTTACTTCGCCACACTTCCGGGCGATGACCCATTCGGCTTACGAAGCCAACTGACGGTAAACCGAATCGGTAACCGGTCCTCGGCGGCCGATTCGTTATGTGAACCGCCGAGATCACGCTGACCTGGGAATGCTTCAAAACACCCCGTCCGATCAAGGTCTCTTCATGCGTTTCGTCCAGTTCTGGACCGTGTCACTCCCCCTGGACTTTCAGGGAAGCCTTACCTAAAACCAGGAGGTTCAGTCGGCACGACCAGGGAGAACGACGTGTGGTTCGCGAGTGCGCTCATCGGCCTGCGTGAAGGCCTCGAAGCGGCCCTCGTCGTCAGCATCCTCGTCGCGTTCCTGGTCAAGACCGAACGGCGGCACGCGCTGCGCTGGGTCTGGCTCGGGGTCGGCGTCGCGGTCGTGCTGTCGGTCGGGGTCGGCGCGATCCTCACCTACTCCACCGCGCAGCTGACCTTCGAACAGCAGGAGCTGCTCGGCGGCACGCTGTCGATCGTGGCGGTCGGCTTCGTGACGGCGATGATCTTCTGGATGCGCAAGGCGTCGAGGACGATCGCCGCGGAACTGCGCGGGAAGCTCGACGAAGCGCTCGACGTCGGCCCGGTCGCGGTCCTCGTCCTGTCGTTCTTCGCCGTCGGCCGCGAAGGCCTGGAGACGGCGGTGTTCTTCTATTCCACCGTGCAGACCGCGCAGGGCGGCACGACCGAACCGTTGATCGGTTTCAGCGCGGGCATCCTCGTCGCGGTCGTGCTGGCGTACCTGATCTACCGCGGCGCCGTCCGGTTCGACCTCGGCAAGTTCTTCACGATCACCGGCGTCCTGCTGGTGTTCGTCGCGGCCGGCGTCCTCGGCTACGGCCTGCACGACCTGCAGGAGGCCGCCTTTCTGCCCGGGTTGACCACGTTCGCCTTCGACGCGTCGGCCGTCCTGCCGGAGGACAGCTGGTACGGCGCGCTGCTCAAGGGGATCTTCAACTACTCGCAGCAGACGACGGTCCTGCAGGCCGTCGCGTGGGTCGCGTACGTGGCGATCGTGCTGCCGCTGTTCCTCAGGCCCAAGAAGAAGGCCACGGCACCCGCCGCGGCCGCGATCAAGGAGTGACCTCGTGTCTCGTCGATTCCCGCTCGTCGCGCTCGCCGGCGTCGGCGCCCTGGTGCTCACCGCCTGCGGTGGTGGCGAGGAAAAGCCCGCCGCGGCAGGCGGCCCGATCAAGGTCGAGGCCTCCGACACCGCGTGCGCCGTCTCGGTGAACACCGCGAACGCGGGCAACGTGACCTTCGAGATCACCAACAAGGGCAGCAAGGTCACCGAGTTCTACCTCTACGCCGAGGGCGACCGGATCATGGGCGAGGTCGAGAACATCGCGCCGGGGCTGAACCGGCGGCTCATCGTCGAGGTCGCCGAAGCCGGCAAGTACCAGACCGCGTGCAAGCCCGGCATGACCGGCACCGGCATCCGCGGCGACTTCACCGTCACCGGCGGCGGCGCGAAGCAGAACGACCCGAACTCGCAGAAGGCGCAGGCGGTCAAGAGCTACGCGGAGTACGTCGCGAACAACACCAAGGCGCTCGACGAGGAGACCGCCAAGTTCGTCGCGCTGGTGAAGGCGGGCAAGGTCGAGGAGGCGAAGGCCGCGTACGCCCGCACGCGCGTCTACTTCGAGCGGGTCGAGCCGGTGGCCGAGAAGTTCGGCGACCTCGACCCGAAGATCGACGCGCGCGAGGCCGACCTCGAACCGGGCCAGAAGTTCACCGGGTTCCACCGGTTGGAGAAGGATCTCTGGGTGACCGGTCTGCAGGCCGACTCGCCGCAGATCGCCGATCAGCTGGTCGCCGACGTCAAGGAACTGGTGACCAAGTCGGCGTCGATCGAACTGAACGCGCTCGACCTCGCCAACGGTGCCAAGGAACTGCTCGACGAGATCGCCACGGGCAAGATCACCGGCGAGGAGGAGGCGTTCTCGCACACCGACCTCTCGGACTTCCAGGGCAACCTCGACGGTTCGAAGGCCGCGATCGCCTCGCTGCGCCCGCTTCTGCAGGCGAAGGACCCCGCCCTGGTGTCCACTTTGGACAAGGAGTTCGGCAACGTGCAGGCACTGCTGGACAAGCAGCGCGAAGGCGACGGCTTCAAGCTGTACACCACGCTGAACCAGGACCAGGTCAAGGAATTCGCGTCGGCGGTGGACGCGCTGAGCGAACCGCTGAGCAAGGTCGCCGAGGTCGCGGCGCAATGACCGGGCCGGAGCAGACCCCGGTCACCCGCCGGAAGCTGTTCGGCATGGCGGGCGCGGGCGCCGCCCTGGTCGGGACCGGCGCCGCGGCGGGCTTCGGCGCGAACCGGCTCCTCGGCGGGGACAGCCCGGCTCAGGCGGCGCAGAGCGTCGTCGAGTTCCACGGCGAACACCAGGCCGGGATCGTGACCCCCGTGCAGGAGAACCTGCATTTCGTCGCGCTGGACGTGACGACGAAGGATCGCGAGAAGCTGGTCAAACTGCTGCGCACGTGGACGGACGCGGCGCGGCGGATGACCGCGGGCCAGGAGGTCGGGACGGGAGGCGCCGTCGGTGGCGCCCCCGCCGCCCCGCCGAGCGACACCGGCGAGGCACTCGACCTGGCGGCGTCCTCGCTGACGCTGACCATCGGTTTCGGCCCTTCGCTGTTCGACGACCGGTTCGGGCTCGCCCCGAAACGCCCCGCGGCGCTGATCGATCTCCCCCTGTTCCCGCAGGACAAACTCGATCCCACGCGCAGCGGCGGCGACATCTGTATCCAGGCTTGCGCGGACGATCCGCAGGTGGCGGTGCACGCCATCCGGAACCTGGTGCGGCTGGGCTTCGGCGTCACCGCGGTGCGCTGGTCGCAACTCGGGTTCGGCCGCAGCTCGTCGACGTCACGGGCGCAGTCCACGCCGCGGAACCTGTTCGGGTTCAAGGACGGGACGCGCAACATCAAGGCCGAGGAGACCGACGTCCTGCGCGACCAGGTGTGGGCGACCGCCGAAGACGGGCAGCCGTGGATGGCCGGCGGGTCGTACCTGGTGGCCAGGCGGATCCGCATGCACATCGAAACCTGGGACCGGGAATCGTTGAAGGGCCAGGAAGGGATCGTCGGCCGGTCGAAGGGCGCGGGCGCGCCGCTGGGCCAGGCCGCCGAATTCGACGCCCCCGATTTCGAGGTCGGCGGCGCCGGCGGCGAGAAGCTGATCCCGGAGGACTCCCATGTCCGGCTGGCCTCGCACGAAAACCTGAACGGGGCGCGGATCCTGCGTCGCGGCTACAACTTCGTCGACGGTTCCGACGGTGTCGGGCATCTCGAAGCGGGGCTGTTCTTCCTCGCCTTCAACCGGGACACGCGCAAGCAGTTCGTGCCGATGCAGCAGGCGCTGTCGTCGAAGGACGCGATGATGGAGTACCTGCAGCACACCGGATCCGCTCATTTCGCCGTGCCGCCGGGAGTGCGCGAAGGCGGTTTCTGGGGCGAGGGCCTGTTCTCTTGACCTCCAGTTTAGTGGAGGTCGCACACTGGGCCCATGTTCAGTGAAGCGGAACTCGACTACCTCGCCACCCAAGGGCTCGGGCGGCTCGCCACGGCGCAGCCGGACGGCACGCTGCAGGTCAGCCCTGTCGGCTACGCCTACAACACCGAGACCAAGACGATCGACATCACCGGCTACGAACTGGCGAAGAGCAAGAAGTTCCGGAACGTGGCGGCCAACGGGCAGGCCGCGTTCGTGGTGGACGACATGCCTTCACAGGACCCGCCGAGGATCCGTTGCCTCGAGATCCGCGGCCGGGCCGAGGCGCTCACCGGCGCCCGCACGGCCGACGGGCATTTCGACGGCGCGGTGATCCGGATCCACCCGTCGCGGATCATCAGCCTCGGCGTCGACGACCCGGACCACGACCCGCTCGATCTCGTTCCGCACAACCGGAACGTCTGAACCCTCGGATGTCATGAAAGGGTCGTTCCTGACGAAAAACGTCAGGAACGACCCTTTCATGACACTTCAGCGACGGTTACCGAAGACCGCGTAGCTCCCCAGCCCCACCACGGCGAACACCACCGCGGTCCACGTCGCGGCCGCCACCCCGGCGGGCTGGAAGACCCAAGTCACCACCGAGTGCACGGTCTCCTCGCTCGACGTGGTGCCCCAGACCACGAACGACACGATGAACACCAGCAGCGGCAACGTCCACCCGAAGGCCCCGCCGAACAGCACCGCGGCGATCCCGGCGAGACCGAGCAACCCGCTCGCGTTCCGCACGACGACCTCCACCGGGACCCGCTCCGCCTCCCACAGCCGCGGCAGCAGCGCGGCACCGGCGCCGAGGCCGCCGATCAGCAGGAGATGCAGGACGCGGCGAGGCGCCCAGCGGATCGCGGCGGTCCGGTCGAGATCGGTGTCCTGCCCGCTGAGGCCGATGGCGGTCACCGCGATCGCCACGAGGAGCGCCAGGGAAACGGGGATCATCGACCAGCGGTCCCGCGCCAGGAACCAGATCACGGCCATGCTCACCGCCAGCCCCGCGAAGGACGCGGGCATGGCGCGGGAGCGGGCGTACAGCACCGCCCACCTCATCGCGCACCGCCGAGCAGGATGCCGAGCTGGTCACCCCGGCAGGTCAGGCCCGCCTGCCGCATCGCGATGATCCGCTCTCGCTGCACATCGGCCGGAAGGACATGGAAGGCCTCCCATTTCCGGACGACCTCGCTCTTCGTGTCTTCGCTCAACCAGGAGGCCCCGGACATCTTCCACTCACCGACGAACCAGCTCGCCGAAATCGACCGCGCGGAGAGTTCGTCCAAAAAGGACCGATCGGCACCCTGGAGGCTGTAACAGGACGGTGTCCCGGCTCCGGCGACCAAGGTCCGCGTCATGTCGTCCGAATTCAGGACCGAGCGGATGGACCAATCCACCAGGTCCACGTAGACGGTGTCGGCGGCACGCGGCGGCACCTCGTCGTAGCCCAGCCGCCGGTCCAGCACGGCGACCTTGACCGGCGCGTCCGGCAAGGTTCCCAACAACCGCAACGCTTCCTTGCCCGGACCGGCGAGACGAGGCAGTTCGGCTTCGAGCATGCGGGGGACGCAGACCGGGCCGTCGCAGACCATCTCCGTCGCGGCCGGGTCGGGCACCTCGGCTTCGGCCGTGGTGCCGGGAAGAACGGGCAACGCGATCACGGCCGCCACCAGCGCGGGGACGACGGCGAGTCCCTTCGCCCGCTTGGAGCGGGCCGCCAGCAGGAGGAATCCGGTCGCGGCCAGCCCGGCGAGCCAGACCCCTTGTCCGACATCCATCCAGCCCGCGGTGGTGCTGAACGGATCCCGGACGGTGTCCATCGCGGGAGAGAGCAAGGAGATCCGGAACGGCACGATCCCGGCCAGCGCGCCGCCCTCCGCCCCGGCGAACTGGAACAGGAGCACGGCCACGAAAGCGGCGACGGCGACCGCGGGCGCGGTCAGCGGATGGGGCAGCAACCGGCCGATCCCGAGCCCGATCCAGGCGCCCGCGAGCATCGCGAGCACACCGACCACGACGATCGGCAGCCAGCCGAAGGTGAAGAACCCGCCGGTGAAGGCGGACTGGACGGCACCGACGGCGAAGATCAGCAGGTAGCCCAGCACCAGGAGGCCGCCCAGCGCACCGGCGAGTTTCGCGGCCCGCTGCCAGCCGGGACGCGGCATGGTGGTCATGAGTTCGACCGTGCCGGACCGGGTGTCGCGCATACCTTGGATGACACCGGCGCCGATCGCGATCGGCCACAGGAACACCAGCAGGAACCGGCTCCACTCCGCGGCGTGCGTCCAGTGCTCGTCCCAGGCGAGCGGCGCCTTCGTCCACGGACCGCTGAACGAAAAGAGGAAGCCGAACGCGACGACGAGGATCGCGAGCGTGGCCCAAGGGGCGATGGAACGGCGGATTTCGGTCCGCAGGACGCGTGTGTTCACCAGTTCCCCTTCCCCGGCTCGTGCCCCAGCAGCGCCGAATAGCCGCGCTCGATCGGGCTGTCTCCGACGTGCTCCTCGCTCCCGGCCGCGGCCAGTTCGTCCGGAGTGCCCTGGAAGACGAGCTTCCCGTTTTCGAACAGGACGACGTCGGTGCAGGCCGTCGCGACGTCCTCGACGAGATGCGTCGAGACGACGACGCAGGCGTCCCGGCCCAGTTCCTGCATGAGCTCCCGGAACCGCACGCGTTGCGCCGGGTCGAGTCCGGCGGTCGGCTCGTCCAGCAGGAGGATGTCCGGATCGTTCACGATCGCCTGCGCGATCCCGACCCGCCGCACCATGCCGCCGGACAGTGTCTTCATCTTGTCGTCGGCGCGATCGGCGAGGCCGACCCGCTCGATCGAACGCTGCACGGCCGCCGGAATGTCCTCTCCTGCCATTTCTTTGAGCCACGCGATGTACTCGACGAACTCGCGGACGGTGAATCGCTTGTAGAAACCGAAATTCTGCGGCAGATAGCCGATACGGCGGCGCAGGCGGCGCTGATTGGTGAACCCCCCGACGGATTCACCGAGCAGCGCCAGCCCTCCCTCCGCCGGCCGGAGCACCGTCGCCAGTGCCCGGATCAGCGTGGTCTTCCCGGCCCCGTTCGGGCCGAGCAGACCGTGCACCCCCGTGCCCAGGTCCAGGTCGAGCCCGTTCACGGCGTACTTGCGTTTGCCGACCCGGACTTTCAGTCCCTCCGCTTTGATCTGCCACGCGTAGGTCGTCGGTGCGACCTCCGCGGCCCCGACAGCACGCATCATGTTCTCCCCTTCGTTCAACGTTCGGATCCGGTGAGCAGGCCGAAGACGCTCCGCCGGAGCACCACCACGACCGCGGTCACCGCGAAGATCGCGCCCCACACGGGGAGCAGCCGGGGTTCGAGCGCGGTGGCACGCCCTTGCGAAGCCACCGCGGGCGCCAGGATCACCGCCACCCAGACCCCGGCGAGGACGTAGGCCGCCCGCACCACGCCGATCAGCCCGCCGAGCGCGAGCGTCCCGGTGGTGAAGGCCAGGCTCGGCAGGAGACCGAGCCCGAATCCGCCGCCGCCGAGCCAGCTCGAAAGGCCCTGGATCGGCAAGACGACGGCGAGGACCGCCGTCGTCCGGCGTAACAGCAGGTAGAGCCCGGCCCTCGGCGTCGAAGTGACGAGTTCGTACGCGGGATCGAGCCCCTTCGCCCACGACACCGCCACCCCGAGCACCGGCAGTACCGGCGAGAAGAGCTGGACGAACGAGTAGCCCTCGCTCCCGGTGAACCCGACCGCGTCCAGCAGGAAGCCGATCGCCGGGATCAGGAGGATCATCACCAGCCACGGCAGCATCACCGGCGTCACCCAGGTGTGCAGCCGTCCGGCCCACCGCCTCCGCAGCGGGCTCGGCCCCGCTTCGGCGAGTTTCGGCCCCAGCCCGGCCCAGACGTCGTCCACCAGCGCCGAAACCGACGGCAGGCTGAGCGCGGCCAGCCTCCCCCGGCATTCCGCGCACGATTCGAGATGGGCTTCGACCGCCCAGACCTCGTCACCGGCCAAGCCGTCGTCCCCGAGGACGTAGCCGGCGAGGAGCTGTTCGGACACGTGTTCCTTGTTCACGACAGCGCCTCCCGCATCGCGATCCGAGCCCGCCTGGCGCGGGTTTTGACGGTTCCTTCCGGCACGCCGAGCAGGACCGCGGTCTCGCGGACGGTCAGCCCGTCGAGCACCATGGCCTGCAGGACCTGACGGAGTTCGGGAGCGAGCCGTCGCAGCGCGTCACCGACGTGATCACCGACCGCACCGGCCAGCGCCTCGTCTTCGGCCGCGGGGGAAACGGCCGTTTCCGCGACGGGCAGCGGCTGCGCGAACTTCGCCCGGCGGCGGAAGGCGTCGACCAGCCGCCGCGCGGCGATCGTCCACAGCCAGCCGACGGCGCTTCCCCCGACGGCCGAACCGGCGAACGCGCCCGCCGCGCGCCAGACCGCGAGGTAGGTCTCCTGCATCACCTCGGCGACGATCTGTTCGTCGGCGCAGCGACGGTGCAGGCGCACGGCCAGCCACGGCGACGTGCGGCGGTAGAGCTCCTCGAACGCCGCACGGTCGCCCTTGGCGGTGCGGCGGACGAGCTGCTCTTCGTCCGGTTCCGTTCCCTTCACATCCGGCAAGACGCCGAGGGCACCGAAACGGTTCTCACCTGATTGTGTTCCGCATCACAGCCGGGTCGCGGCCTTCAGGAGTTCGGCCAGAACTTGCGCCAGCCGTCGGCCTCCAGCGTCGTCGGTTCCAGACCGGCGTCCCGTGCGGCCTGTTCGGCGTCCTGGATGTCGCGCGCGAACCGCTTCGCGACGGCGCGGAGCTCACCTTCGGGGTCGATGCCGGCCCGGCGCGCGGTGGCGGCCACCCGGAACAGCTGGGCCGCCGCCTCGGCGCCGTCGGGGAACAGGTCGAGCGGGATCCCGGCCCGGCCGCTGCGCTGGCCGAGCTTCCCGGCGAGCGCCACCGCGGGCTGCCCGAGCGCGACGCCGTCCACAATGGACTGACGGCTCTTCTCGGCCTGCTTCAGTTCTTCCCACTTGAGGTTCTGGTCGCTGACGGTCTCGACCCGGGGAGCGTCGGCGAAGACATGCGGATGACGTCCGACGAGTTTCGCGACCAGTCCGGCCGCGACCTCGTCGATCCCGAACGGATCGGCCGCGTCCTCGGCGGCGACGCGCGCGTGGAACAGCACCTGGAGCAGGACGTCGCCGAGTTCCTCGCGCAAGGCGACCCGGTCGCCCTCCTCGATCGCGTCGAGCAGCTCGTAGGTCTCCTCGACGAGATATTGGCGCAGCGACTCGTGGGTCTGGACGGCGTCCCACGGACATCCGCCCGGCGAACGGAGGCGGTCCATCACCTCGGCGGCCTCGACCAGCGGCGGAACGGGCGCTTCGATCACCCGCGCACCCGCCCTGATCAGCGCCGCGGCCTTGGCTTCCCGGCGCGAACCCGCGATGAGCACGAGGTCGCGCACCTGCGTGTCACCGAGCGCGGGCACCCCGAAAACGTCGGGATCGACATCGGAAGCCGCGTACACGGCGGCGGTGCCTCGCAGGATCGGGAGTGCCGCGGCGGGCAGTGTCGCCCCGCGGGCGATCACGACGACGGCAGCGGTCACGGGTTTCGCGGCGCGGCACCGTGCACAGGCAGCACGATGCCCTTCTTCGAAGCTTCGTTGGGCGCGAGGTCCATGCCCACAACATCCCACACGCCGTAGCGCGGGTTCACCTTGAGGTCGACCTGGTCGAGGTACGGCTGGAGGAGCCGGATACCCACTCCTGCCAGCTGCTGAGCGGTCGGCTGCGCGGCCTGATCCGACGCGACGGGCTTGTCGGCGGTCCGCTCACGCACCACGACGACGACCCAAAGCGGCTGCTGCGGTGTCGGCTGGAAAGCGGCGACGGTGTTGGGTTCGAGACCGAACAGGACGGTGGCCGCGGTCGCGGGCGACTGCATCGCCGGCAGCTTCTGGCCGGTGCCCGCCTGGGTGTCGGCGGTCTGCTGGTCCTGCGCGATCAGCTCGGCGGCCGCGTTCGGCGACGCGGCGAACTTCTTGGCCTTCTCGATCGCCTGCTCGCGCAGCTTGTCCGCGTCGGAACCGGTGGCGTCGGTCGAGGAGACCGAGCTGAAATCGAACGTGACGGTGAGCTTGTCCAGGTACTTCATCGCGAGCTGGGTCTGCAGCGCGGCGTCGACCAGGGAATCGCGGTGGTCCCGCACCCGCGCCACGAGCTGCTGGACGCTCAGCGCGGGATCGTTCTGCGGGTTGGCCTCCATCGGCTTGGCCAGCGGGTCGTTCTGCAGCGCGTTCACGACGAGGGACTCGTCGACCCGGACGCCTTCCCGCTGAGCGGCGCGCTCGGTGAGGTCGTGCAGGATCTCCTGGCGGACGATCTCGCGGCCGACGAGGTCGAGCTTGTGCTCACTGGCGAGCTGCTGCCCGTACGGATGCTCGCGGACGGCCTTGTCGATCAGCTGCTGCACGCGATCCACCGAAACGGTCTTGCCGTCGATGATCACCGCGGCACCGACCTGCCCGGGACCGGCGTTGCATCCGGCGAGAAGGAGAGAACCGGCAAGAACCCCGACCAGCGCGCGACGGCGCCCCATGATCCGCATCACAGGGCCTACCCTCTCATACCGGCCCCGGCGAGAGAACCAGGTCATAAGTCGAGTTCCGTCCCCGATCACGCGAGTTCCGTCTCTGATCACGCGAGTTCCGGCTTCAAGCACACCCGACACTGGCCAGGACGGCTACGCGACGGGCGCCGGCGACTTCATCAGATTCGTCAGCAGCTTCGCGCACCAGTCCAGCAGCTCCTCGTCGCGCAGCGCCGGGGCGCCCATGCGACCACCCGCCGGGCCCTCGGTCGGCTTCGGCACGGAGACCGTGTTCGTCACCGCCTTGTAGAGAGCCTTGGGGTACAAGCGCTTCAGCCGCACCATCTGCGAATCCGCCAGCGGCAGCGGCGCGAACCGGATCGACGTGCCCTGGACCGCGACCTCCGTGACCCCGGCCGCGCGGCAGGTGTGCCGGAACGCGGCGACCGCGAGCAGCCTCCGCACCGGGGCGGGCGGCTGACCGTAGCGGTCGACCAGTTCCTCGCGGACGGCGTCGAGCCCGGCCTGGTCGGGAGCGGCCGCGATCTTGCGGTACGCCTCCAGCCGCAGCCGCTCGCCCGGCACGTAGTCGTGCGGGATATGCGCGTCCACCGGGAGATCGACCCGGACATCGGCGAGTTCTTCCTCCTCTGCCGTGTCCGCGCCCGCGTGCCGCCGGAACGCGTCGACCGCTTCGCCGACGAGCCGCACGTACAGATCGAACCCGACTCCCGCGATATGCCCGGACTGCTCGGCGCCCAGGATGTTGCCCGCGCCGCGGATCTCCAGGTCCTTCATCGCGACGGCCATACCCGCGCCCAGCTCGGTGTTCTGCGCGATGGTCGCGAGCCGGTCGTGCGCCGTCTCGGTGAGCGGGGCCTCCGGCGGGTACAGGAAGTACGCGTACCCGCGCTCACGTCCACGCCCGACCCGGCCGCGCAGCTGGTGCAGCTGCGCGAGCCCCAGCAGGTCACCGCGTTCCACCAGCAGCGTGTTGGCGTTCGAGATGTCCAGCCCGGTCTCGACGATCGTGGTGCAGACGAGCACGTCGTACTCGTTCTCCCAGAAACCCTGGATGATCTTCTCGAGTTTGTCCTCGTTCATCTGCCCGTGCGCGGTCACGACGCGCGCCTCCGGCACCAGCTCGCGAATGCGCTTCGCGGCCTTCTCGATCGAGGAAACCCTGTTGTGCACGTAGAAGACCTGGCCGTCACGCAGCAGCTCGCGCCGGATCGCGGCGCCGACCTGTTTGTCGTCGTACGCGCCGACGTAGGTCAGGATCGGGTGCCGGTCCTCGGGCGGGGTCAGGATCGTGGACATCTCGCGGATGCCGGCGAGCGACATCTCCAGTGTCCGCGGGATCGGCGTCGCCGACATGGTCAGCACGTCGACGTGGGTCCGCAGCGCCTTGATGTGCTCCTTGTGCTCGACACCGAACCGCTGCTCCTCGTCGACGATCACCAGGCCGAGATCCTTGTACCGGATCCCGGTCTGCAGCAGGCGGTGCGTGCCGATCACGATGTCGACGTCACCCGAGGACAACTGTTCGAGAATCGCGTCGGACTCGGGCTTGTTAGTGAACCGCGAGAGCCCCCTGATCTTCACCGGGAACGAACTCATCCGTTCGGTGAAGGTGTTGAGGTGCTGCTGCGCGAGCAGTGTCGTCGGCACCAGTACCGCGACCTGCTTGCCGTCCTGCACCGCCTTGAACGCCGCGCGCACCGCGATCTCGGTCTTGCCGTAGCCGACGTCGCCGCAGATGACGCGGTCCATCGGGACGCCGCGTTCCATATCCGATTTGACCTCGTCGATCGCGGCGAGCTGGTCGTTGGTCTCGGTGAACGGGAAGGCGTCCTCGAGTTCGCCCTGCCACGGGGTGTCCTGCGCGAACGCGTGGCCCGGCGCGGCCTGCCGCGCGGCGTAGAGCTGCACGAGTTCGGCGGCGATCTCCTTGACCGCCTTCTTCGCCTTGGCCTTGGTGTTCTTCCAGTCCGATCCGCCGAGCTTGTTCAGCGTGGGCAGCTCGCCGCCGACGTAGCGGGAGACCTCGTCGAGCTGGTCGGTCGGGACGAACAGCCGGTCGCCCGGATGCCCGCGTTTGGAGGAGGCGTACTCCAGCAGCAGGTACTCGCGGGTCGCGCCGGCGACGGTGCGCTGCACCATCTCGACGAACCGGCCGATGCCGTGCTGGTCGTGCACGACGTAGTCGCCCGTCTTGAGGGCGAGCGGGTCGACGGCGTTGCGGCGCCGTGACGGCATCTTGGTGCTGAAGTCCTTTGTGGACGTCCCCGCGCCCGAGCCGCGGCCGGTGAGGTCCGATTCGGACAGCACCACCAGGGCGCGCTCCGGCGAGACGAAACCGTCGGACAGACCGCCGCACGTCACCGTCACGACGCCCGGCGTCAGCGGACCCGTGATGCCTTCGGCGAGCGACGCGGGCACGTCTCCCGCCGACAGCTGCTCGACGGCGCGGGCCGCGGTGCCGTGCCCGGCGACGACGAGCACGGCCGTCCCGCCCGCGGCCGTGTGGGCGCGCAGATCGGTCGTCGCGCG
>Ga0307518_10000550_pt1 | contig 28593 bp, 15 predicted proteins | sample 25_EM_MG_FD_203889 | JGI IMG/M metagenome (GOLD analysis project Ga0307518, IMG submission 203889) | Populus trichocarpa ectomycorrhiza microbial communities from riparian zone in the Pacific Northwest, United States - 25_EM | ecosystem: Host-associated > Plants > Roots > Unclassified | place... | reverse complement strand
TGTTGTATAACACTTGGTACAACAAATGCTTGACACTTTCATAGCCAACCGTATGGTATAACCTACACCTGTGCTATGAAAGGAACTTGATTTGTTGTTAACATAAGTTAGCATCATGAATTCCTGACAATATTTAAAAGTTTGGTGTTACTTGAATAAGATAATTAATATGATCATATTAATAATTTATAATGAGCTATTAATGACAAATCATTCGATTGAAACCTCATTTGTGTGTGGTTTCCAGTTAAGCAATAAAAAGAGTTTATATTATACTTATTTGAAATACCATTAGTGGATCTTCTAACCTTGACAACTATTTTTATCATTGTTTAATCTTCACATTAATCTTACATCTCTAAATTCTCTTTAACTCATTATTATTATTATTATTATTATTATTATTATTATTATTATTATTATTATTTATATAGTTAACCTCCATGTGGTTCGACCCCAATCTTTCCGGGTTATTTATTACTTCGACACTCCTGCACTTGGGATAAGACATCAATCTTTTGATCATGTCAGTCGTCCAAGATGAGAGAATATTGTCAAGTTCCCATATGAAGGCACTTCCCCACCATTGTCATGCCTTGGAACATGGTTGATTCTTGTTCTCAATTGAAGCTCGAAATTGTACGAGATAAATGTTGAGATCTCTTCAACAATATAGACTTTGCATATCGAAGCCTCAACATATACCTTGTTTTTTACTTTTCTCTTCAGGTTGATCAAAAACCTGCATTAAATTAAATGAATGTTTTGAAATATGCAAAGAAAGACAATAAAATTTTAATTACAATGCATGTGTAATCCCTAACATCTCGAATGGATACATACATCTATATTGGACTAGGCCTCCAACTTTTGCTTCAAAAGGTAAATGTATGGGTAGATACTCCATCAAGTCAAAAAACAATGGAGGGAATATCATATCAAGTTTGCATATTGTTGGAGTACATCACATATCTTATTTGATAATAAATCCCGGTAAGCTAATGAAATGAGTTTTTGCATAAACATGTGGCGGTCATAGCTCTTTATTCCATATAATCTGCAATCCTTTAAATTCATCAATTATTGATATATTCGAGGCATGTCCATCAAGAAAATACAAACTTTTAAGTCGTTGGTAGACAAGTAATTGTGCATTATTGTCTAAGGCAAAACTGGCTTTGAGCTTTGTGACCCGTGACCCAATATAAATCAACTTCATATTTTTACGTGACAAAACAAAGCTATATTTTTACGGTGTTGAAAATATTCTTAAACATGCTTTTTTTCTATGTGCATGACATCAAGGTTATGGTTGAGGAGATTGGTCTTCTAATAAGGAAGCGCCAATAAAATACTTCAGCGGTGCAACATCCCTTTCAACTCTGCCAACAAAGAAGTCCTTTCTGAACTTGTGACCCGTTGGCAAGAATTGCCAGTGGTAGTAAAAAAAGATGTTTAACCGTCATTTGTTAGCGTGAATGTCTTGTTATTTTCCATACAATATAGACATGTTAGTTTTTCATGCATGCTTTAACCAGAAACCATTTCATAAGTTGAAAAATCATTAATAGTCCACATCATCGTTGCTTTCATCAGAAAATTTTGTTTTCTCGATACATCATAAGTCAAACCACATACACATCTTTGGTGGCAAGTTGTAAACCGTGAGTATCATCGGCCAACAAGAATAAGGAGTAGCAAATGACCCGAATCGATTGAATTCGCCTGTACATAACCCAAGACGCACGTTCCTTGTCTCCACTAAAAAATAAGGATGCATATTGTTAAAGTATTACTAGGCTTCACCACTGGAAAGGTGTATCATCACTCCATCCACCGCATCATATGATTGGTGCTATGTCATATGCTTAGCAGTCGTCATGACATGAATAACCTCTGCAGTCTAGGTGTGATTAGAAAGTATCTAAGTTTTCTATGTGCGATAAAAGTCATTTCCTAGTTAGTTTTGGGTTTATAACGAGAATGTCCACATGTTCTGTACTCGGTCAACTCTGCATTTTCAAGGTAGCACAATATGCAGAAGTTTAGACACATGTCAATTTTCTTGTATCCTAGACCAAGGGGTTTCATTATGGATTTAGTAGCATAGAAGTTCTCTTTTAGTTTGTTCCCTTCAGATAAAATGTTTCTCGCCCATTTAACAATTATATCATAACATGCCTTACTCAACCCATGATTTGACTTGATGGTGAACACCTATGCAATAATCAATAATTTATTGTGATTTATGCAATCATCCCATAATGGTTCATTAGAATCTTTTAAAAGATCAAAAAATTTGATCGCGTCTGCATTAGGATCTTCATCTATGATTAGACATTGACCGATATGACCCTAATTCATTCCTATCACATCCATAACCATATTCCTTCAAGGATTACTATTGTCATCTACAACTCCATGCACGTTGCTAAAACTAGAAGTTGACCCAACCATCTTTTCTATCATGGTATCGTGAGGAACAAATGGTTCCTTATGTACATACCAACACAAATATTTTTCCATAAACCCTTTTTATAGAAGATGCATCGTTACAACATCGAGATCGAGAAACTTTTTATTTTTACACCTCTTGCATGGACATCTAATACCCCCTCCACTAATATTTCTCGAATTAGATAATGTATAATTAATAAAACCTTGAATCCTATTACAATAATCCATCATTTGTAACCCTTGGAGTGAATCTCTATACATCAATGAACGATCATCCATTGCTTATATCAAACCTATATAATAAAATAATGATGACAACATGTATTAATTACCTACATTAACTAAATAAATTTGCAAAAATATTGATTTAGCTCAAACTTATTCAATCTATCTTAATATTCTCTTCATATTTGGCCACCGGTAAAACTTTTTAAATCCTGGTACATCTTTGTACTTCCAAGGTGTGTTGTGAGTCTCGACTCATGAGCTTTCCATAGTACTTTATTTTTCAATGCCTTGTCTTCTGGCATGTACATTCGCCTTCTAAATACTATCATTCCATCCTTCAAGATTTGAAATAAAGTTTCAATTCCTAACTTCACTTTGTCTCTTATCTTACCAACTTTGATATCTTTTTTTTTTATCTTCTAGCACTCTATCCCCGAGTACAAACTTCACTCTTAACTGAGCTAATAAGGAGTCCTTAGGTGTAATTTCTATCTTGGCATCAATCTTTCTTAACCTTTGTAATTCCCTTCCATCCCAATCATCCCTCTGCGTATCCAATGCCTTGTTTTTACAATTAAATTCATTTGCAACAACATTTGCCCTCCTCGAATGATACTCTATTACACAATCATAATTATTGATAAATTCCATGCAACATCTTTGTCTTATATTCAATTCCTTTTGTTTCATTAGATACCTTAATTTTTTATGATCTATAAAAATCCAAACTCGAGACCCATATAAATAGTGTCTCCATACCCTTAAAGAGAACACTACAACAGCTAATTCTAAATCATGTACTGGATAATTAACCTCATGAGTTTTTAATTGTCATAAGGCATAAACAATCACCTTACCATGTTACATCAATACATAACCCAAACCTTTTTTTGATGCGTTACTTTAGACCACCAATCCTACAGTTCCTGAAGGAAGTGTCAACATCGGTGCTGTTGTAAGCCTTCTTTTCAACTCCTAGAAGCTCTCTTCACACTCTTTCTTCCATTCCCACTTCATCTCCTTCTGAGTTAGTCAGGTCATTGTAATAGCTATAGTGGAGAATCTCTCAATAAACCTTCTGTAATATCCCGCTAACTCAAGGAAACTACAAATTTCAATCACATTTGTAAAATATTTGAATGTGCCAAAATGAGCATAAGAAATATTTAAGATGGAAAAAATATTTGAATGTGCTAAAAATAGACATAAAGAATATTTGAGATTGAAAAATAGATGAATGAGCTATAAATAGGCATAAAGCATTTTGAAATATATGGATGAGCCATAAATAGGTGTAAAATATATTGAGATTGAGAAATATATGGATAAGTTGCATAAGAAATATTTAAGATGGAAAAAATATTTGAATGTGCAAAAAATGAACAAAAAGAATATTTGATATTGAAAAATAGATGAATGAGCCATAAATAGGCATAAAGCATTTTGTAAATGAAAAATATATGGATGAGCCATAAATAGGTGTGAAATATATTGAGATTGAGAAATATATGGATGAGTCATAATTGGTATAATAGATATTGAGATTAAAAATTGATATTGATGAATCCATAATTAAACTAAAGTATGATCAATGGATATGGTAAGGGGTAATGAACCCTAAATTGGTTTAGACTATGAACAAGGAGTACTTATGATGATTTTATAAAGGTGGTTAAATTAGAACACAAATAAAGATGATTGTGACGTTACCATGAATTCAATAATTCAAAACATAAATGATGAATGTTACGAGATGGGTGAAGAACTAGATCTTTTTATCAAGGAGCTATTGTATGTATGATGATGATTATTCAATGAGTATAACAAAGAAAATGAGAGTTTGTCAATTGTTGAAAAGAATGTATTAAATTGAAAAGTTGACATAAAATTAATGTGTTTATAAATGTGTTAAAGATGTTGTGCTTGCTCATATGGTTTGGTAAATAATAGTAACCATGATGGTACAAATATTTTTTTTCTAATTTTCATGATTTTATATGTAATACAATTACTTTCCCTTGAAGATCTTAATCTCATTACAGAAAGTGTTGTTGTGATATTTATCCTTACACATTGGGTAGATCCTTATCATGTTTGTTAAAATTTTGGTAAATAAATTTATATGTATGTAATTCAAGGAAGTGTTGTAACCTTACTATTTCGCATGTATAATCATGTAGCATCGCGTTTATTGATGAATTGAAGGATGGTGAGTATAAGACTATTGTTATGATGTTGTGTATAAAAGAAAATTCTCTATTTTTCACGTACCTAACAATTGAAAAGATGAAAATTACATTTAAAAGTTTGGGTTGTTACACTTTTTTTTTAATGAGCATAATGTCATGTGAGAACTCACTTTTAACATAAGATCTTTTCCCCCCGCTCTATACAAAAAGCCCTTTCCCCATCTATAGGAAAGAGGGTATGGTTGTCGCGATGTCAAGTGCAACAATCTACAACATAGTTTTATTATCTCTAGTGACTTGAAAATCAAGATCCGAGTTTTTGGACTGCAAAAAACTATTTTTCAACTTGTTTACACCTGAAATCACTTTCAAAAAACATCATATAAGCTTTTAAAACCTCATTTGCAACCACAAAACAACCTTTAATATCTCTAAAAAATAAAAAAATAATCAAAAAAAAATTAAAGACTCCTATCTACTTTTTGTAATATTGTGAGAGAGAAAAATCATCTCCATCAAACTTCCTAAAAAATTTCAATTCATTGACACCATGACCATCATTTTAGGTGGTTGTGTTGTCAAGAACCAACAACTTTATCTCTTCTTAGTATTTTTCAATGACTATCTCACTCTTCTCTCAACTTTCAAGGACTGAAATGTTAAAAAAATAAGATTTTAGATTGCACTGTGAAATGCTAAAATTCTAGAGACCAAAAAAAGGATAACTGAAAAGTATAGGGATTAAAATGAAATTTCTATACAATTATCAAACTGAGGTCTTTTTTGATAGATTTTGGTCTTTTTTATTTTAATTTCTATTTTTAACTACTAATTTTTATTTTGTAAAATTGATATTTAAGTCATAACAAAAAAAAAAAAATCCCTAAACACTTTGGATGAGAAAATAGGAATAAAAAAACATATCATCTTATAATATTATGATCATATAATTTGGGAGGATGAATTGCTATTAAAAAAAATCGATGATTAAAATAAAAAATATCTACGGAGCAAGGCACCCCAACTCACAAGAGAATTAATTTCAATTAACTCTCATGAGTTTAGTTTTGAGTAAATCTAGTTTCTATTTTCGGAGTTTCAATTATATCAATATTTTTCATAAAATTTCAACTAACATAAATTTTTTAAAGTACTAAACTCTTGAAAGTTGATTAAATAAATTATTTATTAATTTTATAATTTATTTCAATTAAAAAATTCAAATTATACAATATACATCATTTAAATTAAAAGGTTCAAATGACACAACATATTTATCTTTAAAAATGTAAGATTAAAAAATTAAAATTTATCCTTTTTTATATTTGTATACATAAAAAGAAAACATATAAAATGACTAATATACTAATTTATTACATTCCATCTTAAGTCTTCATTAATGATGACATAAAGTGGTTACAATTGTCAATTAAAAAAAGTGGCAGGTAAAATTACACAATGATGAATTTTTTATGTCTACATTTGATCTATTATTTACTTCTTTTTTTATTGACTTTTTAGCGTAATTACCCCTAGTTTTCTTAGGTTTTCCTTATTAAAAAACTTTAATAATTTATTAAGTTTTCTATCTTAAAATCTTAACTCTCTTCACTTTAGTTATATATATATATTTTTTAAATACAGTAGTTGTCTTCTATGAATTTAATCTTCAGTATTGCTTTTAACTGCTCTAAAAAAATATACTTAAAAAAGTTGGATATGATGTTTTGAGTATTAATTTGATATGTTTTTAGGAGAAAATTGCTTTTTAAATATTACCTAATACAAGTATAAGATGTGAAAAATATTATAGATTTTTACTATTTATATGAATAGTGAAGCTCCTTTTTATTTTTATTTTTAATTCAACTCTTTTTTTTCTTATTTTCTATTTTTTATTTTAAATTTTTTTTTTATTAATTTTATCATTATCATTTTTTTTTAAACAATCGTTCAAGTTATTTTTAGATTAACTAAATTAATTAGATCCTATCAGAGTAGTTTTTATATAATTTAATTTTAAAATCAGGGGTAGAAAAGAAATCAATTTAGAGATTTTTACATGTCAATTTTATCTTTTTTAAAAAATAAATTCATCTTCAAACTTTTGTAATCAGCTGCGGTGGGTTGCCTTTAGACTGACATATTCAATTGTCATATATATATATATATATATATATATATATATATATATATATATTCTCTATTTTTACTTAAAAGAAAAAAGAAAAAAATCGTGACCAATGAATTGATTTCATGACCTAAGCATTTGATCGGATTGTCTATGATTGGGTTTAACAAGTCGACCAGGATGTCTTAATTATTTATAAGTTCATTCCCTTCAAAAGCCTCTTATCTGGAGGCCAGCATTCTTCTCCCCTCACAATTGAACCAAAAGCTTGAGCCATATTCAGTTGGAGCACAAACTTCAACAAAATAATTATTGGAGTCTGAATCCAATGAACAAATTGTGATGCTCCCTTTCATGGCTCATGGCCATCTCATACCTTTTCTTGCAATAGCTTATCCCCACCTTCAACTCATCATCCGAAGAGCCAAACAACGATCACCAAAATGAATTTATTTTTTAAAAAAATCATTGAACGCATTTAAAATATTTCCATATTTGTCAGCACTCAGCAGAGACCAAGAAACATGCTCAAATATTAATAATCTTGCCCATAAAGCAGGTGATTTGCTTCATGCTTCAAAGTGAAACCAAACGAGACCTTTTATATATTTATCTTTACATTATATTTACCTTGTGTTTCCCTCTTCAAGATCCACTTGAATTTCAATTTTCCATCAATTCTGTGATAAAGAAACCTATCTGTGAAAAGAGAAGCAATTAAAGATGGGAAGAGAGTACAGCATCCTATAAATATATATATATATCATTAAATGATGAGTCAGAATTAAATAGCTGCATAAATTTGCCTCACACTTCCCTTCTCATCAATGTACAATCAAGCTTACTAAAATCTCTTCATACCCCTCACCTCCATCGACATCTCAACTTGACTTCAATATCTTTCCAGTCTCCAATTTATGACTTCTTAAGAGTCGACGCATTTGAGAGGTAAGAACAGGGAGTCAAGCAGAATGAACCTCCCCAGATTCGATGCTTACCAACCACACAATGCAGGAGGCTCGTTCCATCAATTTACTGATAGAACATGGTGGATGAAGAACTAAAGACCACCCCTGGCTGCTCCGACAAATGATGGAACAACCCTCGGTGCTATTTCAAACTGCTGAAGCTACTGCCGAAAGGCTGAAACCAGATACAATATAAATGCAATTATAGTGTAGTGCTATGAACTTCTCCCTTTAGGTTTTGGTGACTGCTGAGGCTGGTTATATGGAGAAGCACGCACATCACTTAAGCTCCTCAATGGCTGTCCATTCCTTGTTACAAATCCAGCCTGTGTTCTAGTGCCATTTTTAGCATTCATGTTTGACTTGTTACGATCTGCTTGCATACTTTGAAAGTAATACGAAGAGCTAGCCATATCCTTTAAGTTTGGTAAAGGCTTTAGTGCTTCAACAACTTCACTCATCTGGGGTCTGGCTTTGGGATCACGGCTTAGACACTGGGCAGCCAACTGAATGCCTTTCTGAGCTCCTTTGATTGAGAAATGGCCTTCAAGACGGGGGTCTAATAAGCGGTAGAACCTTCTCTTGTCCCCAAAATGTGGCCTTGCCCATTCCACGAGGTTGTGCTCCCCATTTGGTCTGTTTTTGTCCATGGATCTTCGGCCAGTGAGCATTTCAAGTAAAACTACTCCAAAGCTGTAGACATCACTCTTTGATGTCAAATGTCCTAAACCAATGTGGAAGACATAAGAGTTAAATAAACACAACAGACAAGGATGCGTACTGATCAACAAGCAAGACTCCAGCAAAAGACAGCAAGTCGCCAGTTATGAAAATTAGTTCAGTGATAGCGTCCATTATGCAGATTTTGTATGATTGATTCTAGAAATATGGAGTGTCTAATCTTATAATTTGATACCAGGGTGTCTAATCTTATAATTTCAAGAAATACAGAAACACGGGAGTTCAAACTCAATTTGAAACTTAATCCAAATTCCATCTCACATTCTACCTTTCTCGACAAGCTTGAGTCCATATGACTAAAGGCCAGAAGATGGCTGTTTAAATCATACATTGGAACATGTTCTTCCTTTCACTCATATATTACAATGTGGTGGTGTTGTGATAATTATAGCAATAGAATGAAGCCATTATATAAGGTCATCTTTGATTCCAATTGCCAGAAGCTGAAAAAGAATTCCCTAATTATCAGACTAACAAGATTGAGTGGTAACAGACATAGTGAGGACCACGACACTCACTCTCTAGAGTCAATGACATTGGAGGGAGTTCTCTTCTACAGAAAGACAACCCCCCCAGCCTCTCTCAGTGATATAGGATTTGTGGCCTCTTCAAACCCACATGCATCATCATACATTGGAACATGTTCTTCCTTTCAATCATATATTATGATGTGGTGGTGTTGTGATAATTATAGCAATAGAATGAAGCCATTATATAAGGTCATCTTTGATTCCAATTGCCAGATGCTGAAAAAGAAGTCCCTAATTATCATTATTGCTGAGAAAAAGAGAGGAATAGGGAGGTTTTTTTTTTCTTTATGTCAATTTCCCAACATAAGGGCTACATTCAAAAATCATATTGTTTAGTATGGAAAATCAGGGAATTTTTAGCTCAGGGGGTATTTTACTATTTAGCCTACAATTATTCATTCAAAGGCATGCATACATCTATGCATAAACACATAGCAAGGAAAAATAAATAGAGCCACTCACCAGTCATCACATATTCCGGGGCAGCATAGCCATAAGTTCCCATAACTCTGGTTGATACATGAGTTTTACCTCCATCAGGAGCATCCTTTGCAAGTCCAAAATCAGAAAGTTTGGCGTTGTAGTCCTAAAATAGTAATGTCTTGTATCAGAATCAGAAAGGGACTGGAAAGAGGAAATGATTAGTGAAGTAATTTTCCAATAGATACACATGTTAAGCCACATACCGCATCTAATAATATATTAGATGTTTTAAAATCACGATATATTACTGGTCTGTCAGCCTCCTCGTGAAGGAAAGCAAGACCTTGTGCAGCACCAAGAGCAATTTTCATCCTGATAGACCAAGGAAGGGGCAAGGACCCTTCTGCACAGAACATGGTTGTTACCAGAGAACATTAAACATCAATTGCTAATGAATATCTTAAGCAAGAAGAGCATAAGAGAAAGGAGAATATGTGTAGATTTAGGGAGCTCTAAAATCATTTGCTGAAAGAAAGATAACATCTGAAGTAGGTTTTTAATAGGCAGACTTTCGAAGTGGTTAGATCATAGATGAGCAATAATTCCTGGTTACCTTTTACTTAATTGAAAAAAAAAGGTTACAAACCATGTTAATAAATGGAAAAAACCAATGAAGCCACTATATAAATCCCTTGAACATTCAAAATCTTCTGAAACCTATTTCTACATGATACGTCAATGGATCCTTCTTCCAAAGTGGTAGTGATGTGCTCCATCTAGAGGAATATGTTGCCACTAGCTGATAAGTTTCACAGAAATGAAGTACGCCCAATGGCAGACTCCTACAATTCAAGACTACGTAAAGTCAATACTAATTCCTAAACTTAAATCAACTTTTACCAAACGTGAAATCTATCTACCTGACTAGAATGCAATAAACAATATTACAGTGATGTTGGTTCTTAGGCAGAGCCATAGACACTGCTTCAGACAGTTGGACCTATTGCTCATTTGGCCAAGAAAAAAACCACTAAACTGGGAAATTAATATACAGATACCAGTGCAAGTGATGGCCTAATAGTTATTTACCTTCAAGTGGGACTGATGCACATCTAAAAGATGCTAATCTCAGTGCAAGTGATGGCCTAATAGTTATTTACTTTCAAGTGGACTGATGCACATCTAAAGGATGCTAATCTCCAAAGTTCTACAACATTGTGTCAATAAAATTTGAAGGCTCTAAGACTTGTGGAATAAGTATTGGAAAAGCACATCACGTACATAGCAAGAACCTTGACACTTTCTAAAAGACTTCAAATGTATAAGCTAATTTATGTGCATCGGAGATCCTCATTTCTGTGGTAAAATAAGCATATCATGAATGTATTATGTTTGAAACATTAGGTGTGTCAACATAAGAAAGGTATTGGTTTTATGTGCATAGAAAATCATGGTAACATACACTAATTTTGGCACAAAGAAAATTTTTTTGATAAGCAATTACATCTGGGATAAATTAGGAAAATTCTAGCCTACAGCTTTGCAGTTACATACTTCTGAAGAGGTGATTCTCCAAACTTCCTCTAGGCATGAACTCATACACCAGCAACCTTTGATCATCTTCAATGCAGTAACCAACCAATTTCACCAAGTTTTTATGCAGAAGGTTCCCAAGAAAACTAACTTCAGCCTGAAATATTGTGAAAAAACATGACTAATAATATAAAGTAAGAGAATCATCTTTTATTTTTCCAAGAACAAAAATCATCTAGCATTTGAAAGACCAAGATAGAAGTGACAAATAGAGAGAGATCATACAAGCCACTCTTTATGACCCTGAAGTCCATCATGGTTGAGGGTTTTGACTGCAACGGTAAGCCCAGTGCCAGGTTTCACAGGAGCAGTTCCATTCTCCTCAATCCAACCTTTGAAGACACACCCAAACCCACCCTCCCCAAGAAGACTCTCAGGCCTAAAGTTTCTAGTTGCTAATTTAAGGTCATTAAATGTAAATTTTCGGAGCTGAGAAGCAAGCTTCAATTCCTCACTGAATGTTGGAAGTGAGGATGCACTCTCTGCATTGCTAGTCGTGGTAGTAGAAGACATAGCTGGAACAATAGGTTGGTCTTTGTTCTTCTCGTTTTTAGATTTACTTGGCACTGAAAATCAAAGTAATGGGCAATTACTTGCTATTATTCAAATCCAGAAGTATATTTGTCTCTTAATATTTATAGATAACAACTTATTAACAACGTTTCTCACAAGAACTAATTGGAAAGGTGACAAATTTCTGAATTTTAATCTAGTTCATTGAAGAACTAGTTGCAGTCATGTTATTCGATGCATGGATAATATGGTAACTGATCACGATAGACCTATTAATCAAGGAACAACATGCCACACCAAAATCATCATGAGATGACAATCTTCAAAAAGGGTCCATCAATTTGAACACGCCCTTTAATTAACGGTACTAACTAAAAGGATAAAAATTCGGGAACACTTTTAACTCGCTTTTTCTTAATTTGCCTTGAACCAAATCAACATAACATTAAAAAATTAAGAAAAAAACAATCGAAAGCAATATCCACACAAGCCTATAGACATATAGTTCTGCATAAAATATCAGTTGATCAAAACATTACAGAAAAAAAACAAACAACAGAGAGATGTTTACCATAGTGAGTTGAGATGCCACTTAAAGAGCTATCAACTTTTGATCTTGAAGGCATGCAGCTTCCCGTCGACCTGAATTTAAACCAACATCCAATATCCTCCTCGTCCTTTTCATTTCCTTGATTTTTCTTATTTTTCTTGCTCTTTGATTTCTCCTTAAAATTCTTTACCTTTACTGAATCTGGACTCAAACCCATCTTCATCTTCATAAATATAAACACTCAATCAAAAGTTGTCAAATTAATCATAACAGAGAAAACCCATTTCAAAGATACAAACTTTAAATCATCAAAACCATCAACAATAGAAAAACAAGTGACTATGAGAGGAAATCAGTGATGCCCAGTTGTGAAGTTTAGTCAAAAGGAGTTTTGAGAGAGAGAGAGTCAGACAGAGACGCGCTTGAGAAAGAGGGAAAGTGTTCAACATAGGGCAGTTTGGGCAGTTTGAAACAGCAAGCAAGGCAGCTTGGGCAAGAGAGAGGAAAGGAGTGGTCATAACAGTAACCTTGGCATTTTCCATTTTCCAGGCAACAAATAGAGGTAATAGTAACTCAATCCCTTTAGTTTAACATAACTAATAAATTAATCCTCATTGTTTGAGAACTTATATGTTTAATTCTTAGATTTTTAATCCGTTTACATGTAGGAGTGTTTGTTTTAGAGGTGAAGGTTGAGTTTTGTGTGTAGAACCCACAAAAAAGCTGAAATAAGCAATTGTTATCACATGTTTTTAATTTAATTTTATATATTTTTTAAATCTATTTTTTTTTAAAGTGCAATTAAAAGTGTTTTTCTTAAACTTATTTTTTAAAAAATCTTAACTGCAAAGCTACATTACTAAGGGGTTTGGTATTTAATAACAATTATTTTTCAAAATATTTTTTGCTTTGAAATATATCAAAATTAAAAAATATGTATATTTTTTATATCAGCATGTCAAAATGATCTAAATACATCAAAAAATTAATTTAAAAAATTAATTTTTTAAAAAATTATGGTTCAACCACTAAAACAAACATTGTGTGATTTTCTCTGAGAACCGTTAGCAATAATCATTTATAGAAACTAATTAATTAATCTCTATAAACTACAAATATTAAGATACCCCTACATAAATGAAGCACCAATGACTTTTTTTTTTTTTTTAATAGAGTGAGATTTTGGTTGTGATAAGTTATAATTAATTATTTTTATTTAAAGAAATTAGTAATTTAGTCCCTATAGTTAATAAACTGTAAATTAATCCATTAATATTAATATTTATTTATATCCACTTCTGGGTGGTGGATGTATGAAGAGAAAGAGAAATGATGAGGGGCTAGGAAGGAAGTTTATTGCAGGAACCCGGTAGTGATTGAAGAAATGTCATTAATTTCTTATTAGTTTTTGAAAGGCTGAAGAATCGAGTTATTATTTGCCAAACTATAGGAACTAAATCATTGAGGAATAAAGTATAATTAACTTTTTTTTTCTTTTCTTAACAGTTGCTACTAAGTTTGGGATTTTACTAGATTGGTGTTCCCTGCCATATCGGGAGCTAAACTAAATTTTTTTAATTTATAAAAAAATATTTTGATGACAGTAATGCTTTTAAAGAAGTAAAAAAGCTTTTAAGTTAAATTAAACCTTGATTAATTTAATAATTTAATAAAAATAAATAAATAAATAATAACAACAAGAAATAAACAAAATGATATAAAATATTAAAGGATATAATTGAAAGGATAATGTAATTAAAAGAATGATTAGAAAAGAAACTTAATAATCATTTTGGTAGCAAATAGTTGTCACATAGATTTTACAAGAGTCTATATTATTGCAAATTTACTAAGACAAATATGAATTCTCTCGTTAGTGTAATAGAATATCAGGTAACGACCATTGTCACTCCTTCAAGAGCGAACTCGTATTCAATTCAATTTTTTTTTCATATGCATATCCTATTTATTAGCTTTGGAAACATTATATGTCTTTCATTTGCAGAAAAAAAATAAGCTCACCCTAAATATCAACCCTTACCAAGATCAATAAGAAGCAAATACGAGAGTTCAACTTGGACAAAAGTAAGATAACTTCCTGAGAAATGAGATGGCTCAGTTAATTGATTTGATAAGACAAATTATTCATTATAAAAGGAAGCCCCATACATGGAAGCCAATACTAAGAAGCTTCTAATGAATATGTCTCTTTGTCTTCTTTCACACCTTCATCAAAAGATTGTTTCTTATATTTATTTGGTTAATCAAAGTTTGTAAATTATTGCCTTTAACGTCTTGAGTTCTTCAAAGATTTATGTTGTCTTACCTTAAAATTCATTGTGATTTGCTACAAACCAATTACATCAAACATCTTCACCTTTGTCTAAAGCCACTCAATTAAAAATCACAAGAATCTCAAAATATCAAGTTGGTAAGCTGATGAGAAAGAGACAAGTTAAGTTTGTGAAAAATAAGGTCATAAATCACATTGTCACCGAATCATCTTCAGCATAACAAGTGGTTGGTAAATATTGATGAGACACATATATTGACGGGGAAGCTGATCTAAGAAAGGTTTTGCATTGTCAATTATTTTGTTATAGAACTTTGTTATTCTGCATTTTTGTTTTAGATTGCTTCTCATCTTTTTAGTGAAACATGTCTTTTCCATCTTTTTGTTATTTTGAAATCAAAAGATGTTTTTTTATGAAAGTAATTACTTGACATTGTATTGTTGTCCACAATTGAATAAATATAATGGTAGAAATGATTAAATCCCAAGACGTGTTATGCAAAACACTGAGAGGCTACCCTTTTGAAATTGTAATAACCCACAAAATTACAAATATTTTCAACATATTATTCATTCGTAATTGATACAAATGAGGGTAATTTTTTTTTTAAAAAAATATCATGGTCCTTTATATAAGATCTAACATAAACAATTCTTGAATTCTATTTTTAACTTTTTAGAATTGTGCATTGTCATTTCAATAACCCAACATTTTAAAGCATATATATATATATATATATATATATATATATATATATATATATATATGATAGTACTGTAAAAAGAAAAGATACATATTTATTATGTTCATGATATGAAGTTTACAAACACACCATAATTTACATATCATAAATTCAGATATTTACGTCATAAAATTTTACAAAATATAAGTTGTTTGTTCTTACTACCACTTAGATTATTACATGATTTTTTTACAATGTGCATACTATAATATTGCTAGACGTCATGGTCATGAGATAGTCTTGTTACAATTAACTTGATGTAAGTGTATAAACATTAATTATGGTACAAAAGAGTAATAAAGCATATAGTCACGATTAAGATTAATATTTAACAAAGTAAATTCACATTAATCATTTTCTACCAAGTCTACTTTAAATACATTCATTCATATCTTCATTTAACAATAATTCTCGTCACTTTATTTCAATCTATGTCCAACAATCAACCAATTTTATATATTATAATTTAGGAATTAACATATGGAGAATCCTTCATTATGAAGATGGTTCATCTTTGACCATAATCAATTAATACAATTTCACATGATTTCTGGTCAATAATAATATGTTATAATTGTCCTTTCATTATATCGATAAATACCATCAACTGAGGCTATTCTAAGTATTTACTTCCGGTTGTCATAACATGAACACCATTAACCAAAGCCAATCTCATTATTTGTTCTATCTATTCAATATGGATACCACTAGCCAAAACTAATCTTATCATTTTTTTCTTGGCTATCCAACATTGGTACCATTAGCCAAAGCTAATCTTACCATTTGTTTCCGGCTATTCAATATGGATTCCATTAACCAAAGTTAATCTTATAATTTGTTCTCAGCTATCCAATATGGATACCATTAGCCAAAGTTAATTTCATCATTCATTCTTGGTTGTCCTGACATGAATACTATTAACCAAGGTCATTTCATTATTTATTCTTGGATATCCCAATTACGAATATCCTTAGACGAAGTTAATCTTTATATTCTTTATTACTCATGGTTAATCAAATAACATAATTCAGACAATAATATATTATTAAAAATACACCTTATGAATTTAATAAAATTAGATGAAGGTGAAAATCACCTACCTGCTCCCCTTGTAGTGTGTCATTGCTCGATTAAAGATTTGATTCCTTTTGTACATCTTGATCCATAAAAAGGCTATTAATTAATATATTATCTCTAAGCATCATCAAAGATTATTTTCACACACACACACACACATATATATATATATATATGCGTACACTCGCACACATGTAAATATATTTATATGTGTGTGTATTATTCATATTTTTGCATGGTAACAATATTATAATAAAGCATTCATTTCAACTATATTGAAAATCACCAATGAAAACTAAGTCATTACAACACTGAAAATACTCAATGGAAACTGAGTCTTTACAACACTGAAAATTGGCAAAAGAAACTAAGTCATTGTGACACTGAAAGTCATTAATGAAAACTGAGTTATTATGACATTAGAATCAATAAATGAAAACTGAGTTATTATGACACTAAAAATCATCAATGAAAACTGAGTTATTATGACACTAAAAATTGTCAACGAAAATTGAGTCATTACGACATTGAAAATCATCAATAAAAACTAAATCATTAAGGTATTTCTTTTCCCAAGTTCATGCTTAAAATCCAATAACCTATTTTATGGACATTGACCACATCACAATTCATTTCCAAAAGAATATAAAGTAAAATTAACATTTAATATCTCCAATTTATTACAATTTCACCCAATCCTCGAATATTGTTAAGGAGGATCCATTAATTATCATTATATTCATGAAGACCCTTCTTTTCTATTTTCTTCCAAAATGGCTGAAACCTATGTTCTTTATCTACTAAGCATACTTTTGTGTTTTTCAGTATAATATCATCAAATTCTCTTATATTATAACATGACATAATGTGTTCTATATATTTTAATTTATGTAATTTTGCTAGACATTTTTAAGGATCATGTTTACTTCCATAATTTCATTTAATTTATCACAATGTTGCTAAGTAGTATTCAATCAATTCAAGTATTTATATTTCAAGGATTTTCTTTCCTAAATCTTCACGGTGGCCGAAACATAGGCCATTATTTCCATGTGTTCATTTCATCATTCACAATCATTTCTAATTCAAATCATTAAACACAAACTAATAACTATTCTCACATTATGTATAAACTCAATTTGTATTATCTTGTTTGTTTATTTAAAGATGTTCATCATACAAGGATGTTTTCTTTCATTTTTTTCTCTTGCCCTAATATATTGTCTCAATTCTTTCATTTATGTAAATCATCACTTTCATTCCAAATATGTCTATGTTAATATGAAATAATCATATATCAATACTATATGCTTATAATTAAATAAGTTCTACAATTCATGATATAAAACAAGAATATTAACACTTTTAAATATTTTGTTTCAACCTAGGTACTTCATTTAAAATACTTATCAAAGTCACTAATTGATAAATTATATCCTTCAATTATATTCTCTCTTCACTTCTTCAATAGGCCGACCTTAACTAGGGTTTTGTCTTTAACATATTTCAATTTTTTTTGTTATAGAATCTGAAAATGTCCTCTTCTTATCTCAATTTTCTAATCTCTTCATTTGGTCTTTCACAATCATGAGGTATAAGAACCTTAGGTTACCTCATTTGGGGTTTTCCTCCAATATCATTCTAATAAATTCAAAACAAAAAATGCAAGAGCAAAAGTTATCCTTACCACACGAAATTAAACAGAATTTGAGGGAGTGTTTTGGTGATTTTCTTCTTCTTCTTTTTGGTTTTTCCTTCCTCCTTCACTATTATTCCTACTGGCCTTTTCTCTCTCTTACCACTTCAATGTTTTTGGTTTTTCACCTCACCTCTATTCTTCTTTCACTCAAGTATCTTGTATGAGTGACATGCAAGGAATTTCTTTAGTGGAACTTGTAAGAGAAGGGGTTGCTATAGCTGTTTCAGTCGACCATGGGAGAGAAGTAAAGCCACTTTTCTCTCTCCCAATGTATTTATAACCCCTCTTAAATGAGGATAGGCCATTTTTAGATTTTGTATTTTTTATCCTAGTGTTTTTTTTTTAAGTTATACATTGGTTGGTTCCCTCATGTTTTTTCCGGGTGGGTATCAGGTCAATTTTGTTTTTTTAATAACTATATGTACTGCTATAACTCAATTTAACTTAATTTTTCTAACAAGTTTACAGAAACTCATAAAATTGACCCGTATGACTGATCTCATAGCTCTATTTAAAATATTTTAACCATATTAGTTTGTAAAAATCCTCTTTGCCAAAATAATCCTGAAAATTAATTTTTCCTTTTGAATTAAAAAAATAATTTGATGTTTGCTTAAAAAAGTTTTTAGACACCCTTTTTTAAGGTGGCAAACAAATTATTCAAGCAATTTCCATTTTGAGGTGAACAAAGAATTTTAAACCTAGACATGAAAAATGAAAAACTCAAGTCCCATGTCTTTTGGGCTATATTTTTAGTTGTATGCATAATCACATGTAATTTGTTTGCTAGTCATTGATTCATAAAAACTCAAAGTCTTTATGCAAAAGTTCCAAAATCATTATACCAGACGAGGATAAAATTTATCAATTCTAATTACTTGTTCTTGAAATGATGAAAGATCATCTTTGTTATCACTTCATGTTTTAAAAATATATCCCTTGTGGTCCCTATTTGAGCTTGAATAAGTTTTTCTTTGTAAAAACCCTGAATATGATCACACCCCATACTAGGGGGAAATGAAAATTCCAATGATCAAGAATTGATACTAACTAGGATCACACCTCACATTGGAGGACAAATGGAAATTCCAAAAGTCAAATATCGATCTTAATTAAGATTATACCCCCATACTGAGGGGCAAGCAAAAAATTAAAGATCAAAAGCTAAAAAGAGGTTATGAAAAAGCCAAAGAGCACGAGAAATTAGAATGTTGGGGCATACCCAAATGGAAGAAACAAAAAATGATCAAGTCAAGATCAAAACAAAATAAGGATGCCTGCTAAAAGAAACAAAAAGGTAAATTAAAGAAACATGATAAAATAAAAGAAAGACATTATGGTAGTGATCCTAAGTCTTTAGAACCTTGAAACACTCTTTGAGCCTAAAAATCCTTTTCTTTCTTTACAAAAAGCTTTAACTTGCATTATGTGCCTTTTAAAAACTCTTTCTAATCAAACAAGCAAGCAACTAAAAGAATTTTTTCACAAGAATCATGACATTGCAAACAAAGCTACTCGTTATTATTTATGCTTATAAAATAAGTGCAAAGAAAGAGAATTTTTTTTTCAAACAAAACCTCGAGATTTTACTCGAGTCTCTTGCTTCGAAACCTAAAAGAACAGAAGGTCACCTCATCATGTACCTTCACCAATTTCATTCTTACCTAAATAAAGGATCAAATTCTCTTTTTTTCCTAAAGATTAAATCCCTTAGGAATTGTAAGAAATTCAAAACATTTTTTTTAAGCTTACATCGAATAAATTTCTATCTTCAAAAATGCAAAAAATCATTTGAGCCATGGATAACCCAATTTTGAGCTAACACTTTCTCTCAAACTTTACCCTGACAATTCTCAACCAAAAAACACATAAAAGATGCATCTTAGTGTTGAATGACATGTTTTGGGGTTACAATCAAAGAAACACTTTCAAATTTACATCTCATAATTTCTTTATAATAATTAGACTTGAATGGATTTATATCCTTGAAATTTATGAGTTGATTCCAAAAAAAAAAAAAACAATTTTCAAACAAAAGAAGTCATTGACACTTCTTATGAGTTGTCCTTGAAAACTTAAGCAATTGAAGGGCAACACAGTGGATCCTAAGAGGGATAACCGATGATATCCAAATCAGCTGAAGGGAAAAAAGCTATTGTGATAACAATAATCAAATGATGATTTAGCAAAATCCATTAAAGTTATGAATGACATCTGATAATAAAAAGTGCTTCTTAATGATAATTGGCAGAATTAGCACAACTAGATCAGATGATGGAAACTTTGCTCAAAGACAATAGACTACTTGGTGAACTCCAGCAGTATTTGAGAGTAACGCTGCACTTGAGGGGCATCTTGATGGCCACAAATCTGATTTACCCTTTTGAAGGATGATTATGATACATGAAAACTTTTATCACATGAATGCATCAGTTATGGGTAATTTGCAATAATCATCGACAATAAATAATTTGATAAACTCCTTTAGATAAGTAAGAATAATAAAAGGTTATTTTTCTATCAAAATAAAAAGAGTGGGTAATGGTGTAAGAATACCATAAATTGAGGTTCTTTGTTGTTGTGATGTCGCAGTCACACAAATTAATTCCCTAACTTAAACAAATAAGATAGTATAGAGCAAGAAAATGATCGATCCCATGAGGAAGGTTTAGTTCAGGTCTTTATGCTAAATGCTTCAAAATTAGGGGTTTTGAGGTTATCTAGGCTATACTATGGTAAACAAAATAAAGTAATCAAACTAATTAAATACACTGAAACTTATTAAGAGAAAAACATTGGTCTCAAGTAAACATCCACCTATGAAAATCAAAACTGATCATTGAAATGATACATCAATTTATATTCTCAATATTTATCTTTCTTTAATATTAGTCAATTAACCAATCTGCAGTGTAACTAATCCTAACCATTAAACAACCACAATGTCTACACTAGTAATTTAATTCAATGGCAACCTTAAGAACTAGATAGGTATATAAATCTAGACTACATAACTATTTGCAGTCTATGTTTGATTTAATTGAATGTTTTCCCTAAAATTAACAACATAAATCCGCCATAATTATTAAACTTGGTCACTTCACAAGTTTAAATATCACAACCCCGGGTTTGATAGCAAATGTAGCAGTAGATTGGTTTAGAATAATAACTTAGAGTTCGCTCTAACAATCAAACTAAACAATAATATGAAATAAGCATCGGAAAACATTCATACTCATCATATAAATTGAAAAGAAAAGATAGAATAGATCTCACCATTTTTGAAATCTGAAAGTTTTTGTATCCTTTCAACCAAGAAAAATAATTTAGTCTTGTATGTCTATCAAAAAACTAATGAAAGAGAAAAGATGAAAATATAATTTCAGGTATAAGAGAAAAAGGTGAGAGTTTCTTTCTCTTTTTGGTCGTACCTTTTTTCTTTCTTTCTTTCTTTTTATTTGATAGAAAACCCTAATCCCCACACCCCTCCAATCCATTTGTATCTTCTAAAATAATAATAGTCCCTTTTCAAAGTAGACAATCTAGATTTAAGTAGTACAATAACTACTTTCCTAAAAAAAAAAAATAGTCTTGTATAAAATCTTCAACCTTTGACTTTGGACTTAGAGAACTTAAACTGCCCTAATAAAGACCTTTTCCATATGAAGAAATAATTTTCATGTCAGTTTGGATACTTGGGAAGTAAGTTGGATTTATTTCTTCACAAAACCTGCATGCTGGCAAAATTTATGGGTTGTCTTAGAAAAAGTTTAAGTATACAAGTCTTGAAAATTTACATGTTCAATTAAATTGATTTTGTTAGGTTAAGTTGGAAAATTGAATTTCATTGATATGTATTAATATGAAGAAAATATAAATTTGATGTGTTTGAGCATAATTGGATAGATTGAGAATATGGAAAATATAAGGAAGTGTGTATGTTTGAAATTTGAATTGGATATGTAAAAGTGGAAAATTGTATATTAAATATTAATTATTGGTTTATGATTTATGATTTATTGGACATTAATTTATAAAGTTTGATGGTGTCGAATTCTTGAGTGAGGATTTAATTTGATGACATAAATATTGGGCATTAATTTATTGAACACAACCGCAACGAAAATAGTCTATGTATATATTGTAATTAACTGCAACGATGGAAACTAGTATTTGATTATGTACATCCACAATAGTGGGGTGTTTATATATAATTACGAACAACCACAACGGTGAATATCCACCTATAAATTATAAATGATTATAACATTATAAAGAATTGTATGAATCTTAAATAGATCAAAATAGTAAAAATGTTAAAGATACTTAGTCGGTCGTGTAACAGGATTAAAGTTATGGTATTGATTACTTAGTCAGTCTTGAAACGGGACTAAGATTATGGTAAAGATACTTAGTCGGTCATGTAACGGGACTAAGGTTATGATAAAAATACTTAGTCGGCCATATAATGGGATTAAGGTAGTATTGATTACTTAGTCGGCCATGTAACAGGAAGAAAGTTATGGTGAAGATACTTAGTCGGATGTCAATCAAGGATAAAATTATGGTATTGATTACTTAGTTGATCATGTAACGAGACTAAGGTTATGGTGTTGATTACTTAATTAGCCATGTAACGAAACAAAGGTTATGAAATTGAATACTTAGTCGACCATGTGGATGGTGACTAAGATTATTGATATGATCAAATACGTGGATAAGTCAACTAGGTGGATAAAGGGCTATTGTTAAAATAAATGTTAAGTAAGAAATACATCTATGGGGCCGGGAAGAATGATTTGAACAAAAATTTTATTTCATGAGAGGAATGTAATATTATGCAAAGTAAATGAACCACAACAATGATGTATAGTATATACAAAAAAGGAGAATTTACTACAATGGTGGAATTTAATACATGAAATAGAAATAAAGCCTAGCAAAGAGAGTTTGATTAAATTGACTATAATGATGGAGTTTAGTATGTAAAATTCATTCGGTCACAATGATAGCCCTAGACAGAAGAAATATCTAAAATGAAAAAGAATATTTGATAGTGTCTAAATAGGCCAATGGAATAATTATGAATAAAAAAAATAGATATATGGACTATAAATAGGCCAATGGAATAATTGTGAATAAACTATAGATGGACCACAAATGGGCCAAATGAATATGGTGTACGAAGAATATATAAATGTGCTATAAATGAGAAAAATAAATATTAAATATGAAAATATATAGATGAATCATAAGATGGCATAATGAGTAATCGAGGATGAAAATTAGATGAATGAGTCATGAATAAGCATGACAAATGAGCTATGAATGAGCATGAGTAATAATGGATAACGAAAAATAATATGAGTGAAGTTTGATTAAGATATTATATGTGGAGATTGAAAAGACAAGAGATGTCAAAATAATCAAATAAAAGTAAATGGGTTGGAAACAACACTATGTGTAATTAAATGAATGTAAATGATTTATATACATTGAAATAATTGAAACCAAGTATGAATTGAGATAATGACCCCAAATATTAAGGGTGTTATAATGGATTGGTGATGTTAATATCGAAGTCAAAATATGATAAAGAGTAAATAAAAGGGAGATAAAATTCTAAATTATTTTGGACTATGAACTAAAAGTATTGGTAATAATATCATGGAAGTGGTCGAACTAAAATGTAAATAATGATTGTAATGGAAATCATGGGATCAATATGAAATTTGATGAAAGAATACTTTTGTTATATTATTTATAGAGTTGATAAGTGGTCAATTAAAAAGAATATTTATACATTGAAAATCTTATTTTTATTCCTACGTGTTCTACAATTGTTTTTCTATTCATTTAAGGTATCTTGAAATTGCATATAAAATTTTGAAGATTAATTTATTTTTGGGGAAAAAAATATAATATCAGTTAAAATTATAAAATAAATTATTGTATGTCTAAGCCAACAATAATGTATAAATTAGAAAAAAAAATAAAAAGTTGAATACATGTTATGGAAATTATGTACCAATAGGCGTTGAACTTACACTCGACACCCCTAAAAAATTAGATGTTGGCACGCTCAATACCCCTAATTAATTAGGTCCACACATAGTATATAAATCCAATTAATTTATTTTGGGCCTGTTTTAAATCTGGTTTTTAGATGGTTTTTTGAATTTATTAAATTTGGACCATCAATATATAAATAGAAGATAACAAAACTTATATATTTATAAAGATTGCTTTAATTTGGTTTTAAATTTATTTTTATTAAATAATCCTCTTTATTTTCAAATGAATAAACATATTCTTTGTTTTCTATTTATTTATTTTCAGGTTAAAGAATCTAAATCTTAACATAGTTTCATAAGAAAATTAAGAAAGAATTAAATTAATATAATTAAAACATGTTTTACAAAATGAAAAAAAAAAGAAAAAAAAAGAACATGTAACTAAAATGAAAAGATGAAATAAATAAATAAATAAAAGAAAGAAATATGGAAGTATATTTGGTTTAAAACCGGGCTGGCAACCATTTTCAAGACGATACGTCGTTTCATACTCCTCGATCTCTATCAGGTCTCCTCCTCCTTCCCTTCTCCAACAGCAACAAGGCAGTAGCTAGCAATCTCCTATAGTTTGGTCTCAAATGGCGAAACCAATCTCTAGCGCTACCACATCACTCTTCCAGACCCTAAAACGATACCTCAAAAAGCCATGGGAAATAACCGGGCCATGTGCCAGCCCGGAATACAAATCCGCTTTACCCATGGCCACTGAGTACCGTCCCGAATGTCCTGCCACCACTAAAGTCAAGCCTGTGGTGCCCACTTCTAACCCAGAAACTGTCTACGACATCAAGTACTTTGTCCGTGATCAGCGCCGCGACAGGCCTCCCATTCAACGCACCGTCTTGAAGAAATCTGATGTGGTCAACTTGATGAAGGAGAAACAGAGCTTTGATGTTACTGAATTTCCTATCCCTTACTTGACTGCTAAAGTTGAAGAGGATGATAATGCGTATGGTGGAGGCTATGAAACAGGATTCAAGTAATATGGTTGGTGAGTTTTTTTTTTTTAAGGAAATTTGGATCATTTTTTTGGGTGTGTTTGTTTGTTAGTTTTGACAAGAATTGGGATGTGGGTTTTGTGTGTTTTGAGGATTTGAATGGTGGGTTTAGGGTGTTCATTTGTAAGTTTTGTTTTTGTGCTGATTGTAGTTGTTTGGTAGTGATTTTGGAAGTGATGGGTTTATTGTAGATTTTAGACAATGAATGAATGGTGGTGTTTTTGGTTCTATTTGATCAGGGATGGGATTTGTGGATTTTGGTTGGATGTGGATATTGGAGGTTGATGACATGACGATGGGTTTTACTAACATTTGCAATCTCCTTTCAAGCTACAAGTTGAGGAAATTCTGGAATTAAATCAGATAGCGCATCCTGCTTCGTAGTATCAGAATAATCTGTTTCTACATCTACATGATAGTGCATTTATATTATGATAGCTGAATTTTGTACAAGAACTAGGTATTTACACACTCAACTTTCCTACCTAACAAAGTAGTCTAAGAGGTGGTTTGTTTCATTAGGTGATGCGTGTAGAGACATTGTATGAGAGGAAGCGAGACTCGTAATTTCGGAGAATTGTGTGAGAGGATAGTTAAGTTGTAATATCTTGTAGATTGGGAAGATTTCCAAGCCCACTATCCCATCACATTCAAGGTTGGACTGTTTTGGATCAAAAGTGATTCTAGAGTAATTTTTTGTAGCATTGGAAAGGTATTTTATGTCTTTCTTATCAAGTATGTTTTTGGATTAGTGAGTGATGGGAGGCTATAGGGTATAAAATCAAAATATGCAGTAGCCAGAACGTTTCTGAGTTTAAGGATCTGATTATTGGTCTGATTTCAAACTTAAAACTGTATTGGTTGTGTATCCAAAAAAGTACAACTTTTATGCTACTGGAAAGATTATTAAGTTTAGTTGTTGATGCCACAAGTGATACACTAAATTGGATTTCTTTATAATAAGATACAAATGAAATTCTGAAAAGTGCATGTGCTGCCAGGCAGCATTGTACAGGATCAGTTTTGGACTTCTAATGATTTACATGGAGTTAATCACACAGGTTGAGCCATGTATGGATAGAAAGATGGTTACATCTATCTGAGATTATAAAGAATTGTTATGATTCATTAATCAACTAATGCACAAAAAGTTAATTTGAGGTGTCTAAGAATACTATATGATTATGGTTAAGTTTCTAAGCTTTGGAATTTGACGACATGAGATATGTAGAAGGAAGGCAGTTAGTTGAATGTGGCATGCTGTTGTTTCAGAAATATCTTTTTATACTTGAGACTTTGATGAAACAGCATGATAATATTTTCCTGTTAAATATGGTCAAGCACATGTTATGGTGATTGAATAAAGTTTTGCTTATATGAAACATTTCATGAAGGTCATGATTTGCAATACATGGAATGTTTTTATGAATGTAAAGCAAATGATTGTATTTTATGAAATGAAAATGTTTTGCTGTCTACTCAAAATAAGAGATTATGAGGGAAAGAGTCGCCAATGTTATATGGAAAAAGACTAATGTTTCAAAGATGAGTTTTCGATTTCTCAGATGGCTGGGAATGGATGTCAGTAACCTCTGGGTAAGTACTTGAAGTACTTTTTGTGAGAAGGGCCACTGGGCATAATAGTTGGTCTTAGGCACAAACTGTTGGTTCGATGTGCCCGTAGCAGTTATTAGAAGTAAGACTTTAAGAGTGCCAATGTTTCACTTTATGGCTTAAGGAAGTTCCCTTACTCTTCTCTGGTTAAGTGTTTTCCGATTATTGAGCTAATTGATAATTATCATGAACACATGAAATTTTCTACGTGGTCCAGTTGAGTGTGTGAGTTTATACTTGCTAAGCTGTGATAGCTTACCCTTTTCTTTACCTATCGTCACAGATTTGCTGGAGGGAACTTAAAGCGAAAGGGCTTTCAGGATGTAAAGTCGTCAATTGGAGATGTTTTGAGTCCTGAAAGGATTTCTGCTGAACAGTAATAAATTTCATTGATCCATGTATGGATTTAAAGCTGTACTTTGATGAACATGTGATTTTTTATGTTTGGAACTATGCCTGTAATAAGATAATGAAGGTTTTTGTTTGCTCTAGTAGGATGATTATCAGACAATGTGGTCTCAGACATTATAGTGTGATGGCAAGTGAGTAAAACTGATCCTCCGCACAAGCATAATGTGATTTTAATCCTGTTCAATCCTCGGAAACTCATGATTTCGGTCCAAATATCTTCCATTACAAGTACCTCAACTGTTCCTCTAATGCTATGCCGCAATTCCTCAAATTCAATGCCATAAGTATTCTCTATCTATATTGCTTCATCAGCAACCAATAAAAAACTACTTTAAGATTGTGGTAGCGGTAGCAGTTTAAAGTGTTTTTTTGTTTAAAAATATATTAAAATAATATTTTTTTATTTTTTTTTTAATTATTTTTGATATTAATATATCAAAACGATATGAAAATATAAAAAAAATTATTTTAAATAAATAAAAATCAAAATTTATAGGAATGTGGTTTATATCACATTTCCAACCAATCAGACAAACATGCACTTTACAAAAAGTTCATTTTCCGGCCCATTTATATATACAATAGTACTAGAAAGTCGTTGAATATTGGAAGATAGATAGAATAATTTCTTAATTGAAATTAGGTTTCTTAAAGTTTTCAAAACGAACAACAAAATGCCTCAATGTTGTTTCTTAGACTCTAGCAACTAGCAGGGCAACTCCGAAACCTTGACTATTTAGGTTAATGGATATGAGCAGGAATTAGAGGTGAGTATTTTCGGTCCGGTTCGATTTTTTACTTTAAAAAACCAAGCAAATTGATTTTTTTTAATTCAGAACCGAAATCGAACCGAAACATGTTCAAACCGATCATTTTTGGTTTGGTTTAGTTCGGTTAATTGAGAATTTTTTTGGAAAAACCGATACTATCCGGTGGAAGTGCTAAGCATAAAAAGTGAAGAAGCTTTGAAGCCGATCGAAGACAGCGAGAGTAGCAGCTGATCTTCAATCTGATCTATCTACCATATTGATTGACGTATTAGAGAGACCAAGTTCCTACAAGGAAAGAAAAGATTCACTAGCTCAAATCCTTGTACCTTTGTGAAAGACATCACATGGAATAGCTTACACGGGAACATGGAAAGGTAGAAACTTAAATTCAAAATAGAAGTTCCCGAGCTAGAAGGAATGGGGTCAGGGGTGGAGACTGATTGCCAAGGAGCGTAACATCTACCAGAGAATTAAAGAATAATGAGAGAATTAGAGAATAATTGTGAATTGTGAAGAATTGAAAGACATTTGGGAGAGGGGGGGGGGTGGCTGAGAGCTAAAGGATTGTGAACTATGAAGTTTAGTTTTAGG
>Ga0307518_10000549_pt1 | contig 28610 bp, 23 predicted proteins | sample 25_EM_MG_FD_203889 | JGI IMG/M metagenome (GOLD analysis project Ga0307518, IMG submission 203889) | Populus trichocarpa ectomycorrhiza microbial communities from riparian zone in the Pacific Northwest, United States - 25_EM | ecosystem: Host-associated > Plants > Roots > Unclassified | place... | reverse complement strand
CTTTCGCAACGTTGAAGGTTGCGAAAGTGGCTTTCGCAACACGCGCACTGCAAAGGTGGGCCGTCCGCGTCAGGCGGGCTGGCAGGTCGGGCACCAGAAGAGGTTCCGCGCCGCCAGATCGCTCCGCAGCACCGCCGTCCCGCACACGAGACACGGCATCCCCTCGCGGCGGTAGACGTAGACCTCGCCCCCGTGCCGGTCCTGCCGCGGCGCGCGGCCGGTGACCTCGGGCAGGTGCTCCGGCGCGACCGTGTCGATCCGTCCCACCCGGACACCGTGCCGCATCAGCGTCACCAGATCCGCCCACATGTCGTCCCACAGCCCGCGATCGAGCGCGCGGCCCGGGACGAGCGGGGCGACACCGTGCCGGAACAGCACCTCGGCGCGATACACGTTGCCGACACCCGCCAGCACCGACTGGTCCATCAGCAGGGCCGCGATCGACGTCTTCGACCGCGAGATACGGTCCCACGCCTTGTCCGGCTTCGCGTCACGGCGCAACGGATCCGGGCCCAGCCGGGTCTTGATCGCGTCGACCTGCGGCGCGTCGAGGAGTTCGCACCGGGTCGGGCCGCGCAGGTCGGCGAAATGCGTCGGGCCGACCAGCCGCATCCGCACCTGCCCCACCGGCTCCGGAGCCGGCAGCGGCTCGTCGGAGAACGCGCCGTAGAGGCCGAGATGGACGTGCACCGTCCCGTGTGGACCGTAGTCGTGGAACAGGTGCTTCCCGTACGCCTCGGCCTTCACCAGCACCCGGCCGTCCAAACGGGACGCTTCGGCGGCGAACCGTCCCTGCGGGCTGCTCATCTCGACCGGGTGACCGGCGAAACGGCGTTTGTGCAGACGTGCCAAGCGATGGAGCGTATGCCCCTCGGGCATGTCAGTGCTCGGGAAGCGGCGGCGGCCAGCCGGTGTTCTCGTAGTCCAGGATCTGCTGGACGCGGCGGCCGTGGCGCTCGTCCGGGCTCGGCGGGGTCGCGAGGAACGCCTCGACGATCTCCGTGGCCTCTTCGGTGGTGTGCATCCGCGCGCCGACGCCGATCAGCTGGGCGTGGTTGTGTTCGCGGGTGAGCTTCGCGGTCTCGACGCTCCACGCGAGGCCGGCGCGAGCGCCCTTCACCTTGTTGGCCGCGATCTGCTCGCCGTTGCCGGAGCCGCCGACGACGATGCCGAGGCTGCCCTCGTCCGCGACGACGCGGCGGGCCGCCTCGATGCAGAACGCCGGGTAGTCGTCGGCCGCGTCGTAGACGAAGGGGCCGACGTCCTCGACGTCGTGGCCCTGCTCCTTGAGGTGGGCCACGAGGTGGTTCTTCAGTTCGAAACCGGCATGGTCGGAGCCAAGGTAAACACGCACAGCGCGGAGTCTGCCATCACGTTCCGCCGCGGGCATGCTGTGGGGGTGGACATCAGGCTCGAATGGGGACCCGAGGGTGTCGCCGCCCTGGGCGCGGATTGCGCCGTGCTCGTCGTCGTGGACGTGCTTTCCTTCTGCACCACAACGGATCTCGTGCTGGGCAACGGCGGCCGGGTGCTGCCCGTCCGCTGGCGCGATCAGCGCGGCGAGGAGGCCGCGAAAGCGCGGGGAGCCATCCTCGCGGGTGAAAGCGAATGGACTTTGCGACCTTCGTCTGTGACGGAAATCCCTTCCGGCACACTCCTGGCACTGCCGTCTCCCAACGGCGCCACGCTCTGCGACGCCGCCGCCACGACCGGTGCCGAAGTCCTGGCGGGCTGCCTGCGCAACGCGTCCGCCGTCGCCGCCCGCGCGGCGGAACTCGCCGACGGACGACCGATCGGCGTCATCCCGGCGGGGGAACGCTGGGGCATCGACATACGCACCGAAGCCAAGACGTTCGGACCGCTCAGGCCGTGCGTCGAAGACCAACTCGGCGCGGGGGCGATCGTCGCGGCACTGGACGGCTACGGCCGCCTGTCCCCCGAAGCCAGTCTCGCCGCCATCGCGGCAAAAGCGATCGACATCGCCGAAGCACTGACAGAGTGTTCTTCGGGGCGCGAGCTCGCCGAGGCCGGGCACGCGAACGACGTGAAGCTCGCCGCGATGCGCGACACAAGCGGCACGGTTCCGGTGCTGCGCAACGGAATTCTGGAGGATTCGTGACTTGGCTCGAACTCGCGGACGGCGTGTACGCCCGCCGTTACGAGGAGCTGGACCTGACCGTCGGCCTCGTCGTGGGCGATGAACGCTGCCTGGTGATCGACGTTCGCGGTGACGTCGATCAGGGCGCCGAACTGGCCGCGGCGGTGCGGGAGATCACGCCGCTGCCGTGGTCGGTCGTCTACACCCACGCGCATTTCGATCACGCCTTCGGCACGACGGCGTTCCTGCCGTGCGACGTCTGGGCGCACGAAGGGTGCCTGACCGAGCTGACCACCTACGGCGACGGCGCACGACTCAAATGGATCCAGCATTACCTCGGCGAAAACCGGCCGGAGATGGCGGAGGCGCTGGAACGCACCGAAATCACCCTGCCGGACAAACCCGTCGTCGACACCGCCGAGATCGACCTCGGCGGCCGCACCGTCGTGCTGCGGTTCCTCGGCCGGGCCCACACCGATCACGACCTGTTCGTGCATGTGCCCGACGCGGGCGTGGTCTACGCGGGCGACGCCGTCGAGAACGCCGAAGCAGGCTTCAGCGCGTTCTCCTTCAACGACGGCAGCTTCCTGGCCGAGTGGCCCGACGTGATGGACGCGATCCTCGCGCTGGAGCCGAAGATCGTCGTCGCCGGGCACGGCGACCCCGTCGACACCGCCTTCATCGAGAAGCACCGCGACGGGCTGCGCGAACTCATCGCGCTCAAGACCCGGATCGCGGCGGGAGACCTCACGACGGACGAAGCCGTCGCGAGGTCCTCCTACCCCGGCGATGTCACGAAAGCCGCCCTGGAGACCCCTTAATCGAAGTTCAGGTCCCCGGAGCGGGTGCGCTTCAGCTCGAAGAAGTCCGGGTAGCTCGCCAGCGCGCGGGCGCCGTCGAAGACCTTGACGGCGTCCTCGCCGCGCGGGATCGAGCTGAGCACCGGGCCGAAGAAGGCGACGCCGTCGATGTGGATGGTCGGGGTGCCGACGTCCATTCCGACCGGATTCATACCTTCGTAGTGACTCTTTTTGAGCGCTTCGTCGTACTCGGCCGACTCGGCGGCCTCGGCCAGCTCGGCCGGGGCTCCGATGGCCTCGAGGGTCTCCTTGATGACCTTCGGGATGTCCTTGTCGCCCTGGTTGTGGTGGCGCGTGCCGAACTCCGTGTAGAAGTCGCGCAGCGCCTCCTCGCCGTTCTTCTGCGCCAGCGCGGTGGCGACGCGGACGGGGCCCCAGCCGCGCTCCAGCAGCTCCTTGTACTGCTCAGGCAGGTCCTCGCGGCCGCTGTTGAGCTCGGACAGGCTCATGATCCGGAACCTCAGGTCGAGATCGCGGTGCTTCTCCACTTCGAGGATCCAGCGCGAGCTGATCCAGGCGAAGGGGCAGATCGGGTCGAAGTAGAAGTCGACCTTGGTCTTCTCGGACGGGGCGGTCATCAGGTTCTCCCAGTGCCATCGTCTTGGGGTGGTCCGGTACACACACAGTGCTACACAGCGGCCAACATCGCCGCCGTCGGCGTTGTTCCCGTCGTCAGCACGGGCCCCGACATGATTGGATGCCTGTAGTTGGAAACCAAAACCGATACCGATGACCAGAGGTGCCAGTGCCCGCCCCCAACCTGACCCGAGACCAAGCCAAGCTGCGCGCGGAGCTGCTCGACGTCGAGTCCTACGACATCGAGCTGGATCTGACCGACGGCCGTGGCGGTCCCGGTGAGAAGACCTTCACGTCGAAGACGACGATCAAGTTCGCCAGCGCCAGAAGCGGCGAAGCGTCGTGGGTCGACATCGTCGCCGAGGGGATCGAGTCGGCCGTCCTCAACGGGACGGAACTCGACGTCAGCGGGTACGTCGAGGACAAGGGCGTCGAGCTGCCCGGCCTCGCCGAGTCGAACGAGCTCGTCGTGGACGCGGTCTGCCGGTACATGAACACCGGCGAGGGCCTGCACCGGTTCGTCGACCCGGTCGACGACGGCGTCTACCTCTACACGCAGTTCGAGACCGCGGACGCGAAGCGGATGTTCGCCTGCTTCGACCAGCCCGACCTCAAGTCGGTCTACCGGCTCACCGTGATCGCGCCGAAGGACTGGAAGGTCATCTCGAACGCGCTGGTCGAATCGACGGAGGAGACCCCGGAGGGGGCCGTCCGCACCGTGTTCAAGGTGTCCGAGCGGATCTCGACCTACCTGGTCGCGCTGATCGCGGGCCCGTACAGCGAGTGGCGCGACGAATTCTCCGACGAGCACCGGACGATCCCGCTGGGCATCTACTGCCGCGCCTCGCTCGCCGAGCACATGGACGCGGACAAGCTGTTCACCGAGACCAAGCAGGGTTTCGCCTTCTACCACGAGAAGTTCGCGACCCCGTACCCGTTCTCCAAGTACGACCAGCTGTTCGTGCCGGAGTTCAACGCGGGCGCGATGGAGAACGCCGGCGCGGTCACCTTCCTGGAGGACTACGTCTTCCGCAGCCGTGTCACCCGCTACGCCTACGAGCGCCGCGCCGAGACGCTGCTGCACGAGATGGCGCATATGTGGTTCGGCGACCTGGTCACCATGCGCTGGTGGGACGACCTGTGGCTGAACGAGTCGTTCGCGACCTTCGCGAGCGTGCTGGCCCAGGCCGAGGCCACCGAGTACAAGAACGCGTGGACCAGCTTCGCGAACATCGAGAAGTCGTGGGCGTACCGGCAGGACCAGCTGCCCTCGACGCACCCGATCGCCGCGGACATCGTCGACCTGCACGCGGTCGAGGTGAACTTCGACGGCATCACCTACGCCAAGGGCGCGAGCGTGCTCAAGCAGCTCGTCGCCTACGTCGGGCTCGACCACTTCCTCGAAGGCCTCAAGGTCTACTTCGGCAAGCACGCCTGGGGCAACGCGACCTTGGCGGACCTGCTGGGCGCGCTGGAAGAGGCCTCGGGCCGCGACCTGTCGTGGTGGAGCGCGCAGTGGCTGGAGACCACCGGTCTCAACTCGCTGAGCCCGCGCTACGAGATCGGCGCCGACGGCACGTACACCGCGTTCGCCGTCACCCAGACCGGTGCCAAGCCGGGTGCCGGTGAGCTGCGGACGCACCGTGTCGCGGTCGGTGTCTACGACGAGGACGAGAACGGCAAGATCGTCCGCAAGCACCGTGTCGAGCTCGACGTGGACGGCGAGCGCACCGAGGTGCCTGGGCTGGTCGGTCTCCCGGCGGGCAAGCTCGTGCTGGTCAACGACGACGACCTGACCTACTGCACGATGCGGCTCGACCCGGCGTCGCTGACCACGCTGATCGACCGGATCGCCGACATCACCGAACCGCTGCCTCGCACGCTGTGCTGGTCGGCGGCGTGGGAGATGACGCGCGAGGCCGAGCTCAAGGCCCGCGACTTCGTCACGCTGGTGCAGCGCGGCGTGCACACCGAGACCGAGGTCGGCGTGGTGCAGCGGCTGCTGCTGCAGGCGCAGACGGCGCTGAACTCGTACGCGAAGCCGGAGTGGGCGGCGGACAAGGGCTGGCCGGAGTTCTCCGCGCGGCTGCTGGAGCTGGCGCAGGGCGCCGAGGCCGGTTCGGACCACCAGCTCGCGTTCGTGAACTCGCTCGCCGGTTGTGTGCTCGACGACAAGACGCTGCGGATCATCGCGGGCTGGCTCGACGGCACGGCGCCCCTGGAGGGCCTGACCGTCGACACCGACCTGCGCTGGCGGCTGCTGCACGCGCTGGTCGCGCACGGCAAGGCGGAGAACCCGGAGATCGACGCGGAACTCGGCAAGGACGACACCGCCGCCGGACGGCGCCAGGCGGAGCGCTCGCGGGCGCTGCGGCCGACCGCCGAGGCGAAGGCCGACGCGTGGCAGCGGGCGGTGTACGACGACGAGCTGCCCAACGCGGTCAGCGACTCGCTCATCACCGGCTTCTCCCACCCCGGCCAGAAGCACCTGCTGGGCGGCTACGTGACGCGCTACTTCGAGGTCATCGACGAGGTGTGGCAGCGTCGCTCCAGCGAGCGGGCGCAGCCGACCGTGGTCGGGCTGTACCCGTCGTGGGCCGTCGAGCCGGCGACCGTCACGGCGTCGGACGAGTGGCTGGCCGGGGAGCACCCGGCGGCGCTGCGCCGTCTCGTGTCGGAAGGCCGGGCCGGGATCGTGCGGGCGCTGGCCGCCCGTGAGTTCGACTCGCAGGCCGGCAACTGACGAGAGCTGAAAGGGCCCTTCACCGCATGTGATGCGGTGAAGGGCCCTTTTTCGCTGCGTCTTATGCGGGGAAAGTCCCCTTCAGCTCCGTCAGTGCTGCGGAGCGCCAGCCTGGTCGCTCAGCATGCGGAGGGCGTTCACGAGGCCACCGACGAGGTCGCCTTCCTTGAACGAGGCCACCATGCTGGCCACGGCGAGCTTCGCGCCGCGGTCGGGCAGGCGGTGCCGGGCCTGCGTGCCCGTCACGACCTCGATCGCCCGCTGGCCGGGCGACACGGCGACGACGACACCGTCGGCCGGGTTGTCGGTCGAGGTCAGCAGGCCTTCGGCGGTGGCGCGGGTATCCTCGCCGAGGTCGCCCAGGTACACGCTGAAGTCCAGGCCGGTCTCGCGGCTGGCGAGCGTCAGCGCCTCGTCCAGCCTGGCGAGCTGCTGGGTCGTGAATGGGCTGATCGGACCAGCCGGTTCGTACATCTTGGCGGCGGAAATCCGGCCGCTCGAGGTAACGGCGGCGCCGTAACCGGGCTCTTCGTCAACAGCGGTGGACGAATGGGTCAGTTCACCAGTTGCCACGAGCGCCTCCCGTCACCGAAACTCCGTCCGCCGCGACGACGGCGGTGGCGCCGCCTTCGTTCGCGTGCGAATGCCTCGCGCCGACCCCGTCGGGGTTGGCGCTCCACCACATGGCCGGGTACTCCCACGGCTGCCCCGGCCGGTACCGGGCGACGCCCGCGCCCTTCGACCGCAGCGTGGCCACCCCGCACAGCGCGTAGATGGCCAAGGGGATCACCGCGAAGACCAGGATCGTCTCGACAAGGTTCACGCGCGTGAGCGTATCCGATGGCGTGCGGCCGCACCCGCTCGCACGGCACCTACCGCTCGTCGTCCGCGAGGGGCCGTCCGCCGCTTGCCGCGAAAGCGCTCCCACGTTGGGGCGAAGCCCTCAAGGCCGAAAGGTTGCAACTCAACGTACGGGCGGCCGCACCCGGCGCTGTCGTCTTGTCGCAGCCTTGAAATCCTCGTAGCTTTTTCACCTGTACGGGCCTTGCGCCCAGCTCCCCCACCCCAGCAGGTAACGCACCGGTCGCAGGAGGATATGTCATGCAGAGCACCCAGACACCCGGCCAGGCGATCATCGACGACATTTCGTCACTCTTCGAAATTGGTTTCGTCCCCGGTACGCGTGTGACGGCGGGCACACGGGTTACGCGCGGTACTCGTGTCACTCGCGGTACGCGGGTCACGGCCGGCACCCGGGTCACCCGCGGAACTCGCGTCACGCGTGGCACCCGCGTCACCGCCGGAACCCGCGTCACCCGTGGCACGCGAGTCACCCGGGGCACCCGCGTGACGGCGGGCACCCGCGTCACCTGCGGCACGCGTGTCACCCGCGGAACCCGGGTCACCCGTGGCACCCGCGTCACCTGCCAGAGCGACTTCTCCCTCGCCGCCTGAGCCCGGGCACGACCGGTTCGTAGGGGACGGCGTACTCGTAGCGAGCTTCACCACGGCGTCATCGGCCCGCCCCGGCCGCCGCGAGGCAGCCGGGGCGCCGACGTGTTCAGAACAGTTCAGCTCGGATCAGGCCGCGGTTCCCAGGTACGGCCGCCACAACGGGTCGGCCTCCTTCGAATGCGCGAGCAGCCGCCAGTGCGGCCCGTGCGGGGCCCTCGGCACGACGCGCAGGCGCCAGCCGATCTCGGAAAGCAGCTTGTCCGCCTTCCGGTGGTTGCACTTGGCGCAGCACGCCACGCAGTTCGTCCAGCTGTGGGGACCTCCGCGACTGCGCGGGACGACATGGTCGATCGTCTCGGCACGCCCTCCGCAGTAGGCGCAGCGGTACCGGTCGCGGTGCATCAGCCCGGCCCGGGTCAGCGGCACCTGCGCGCGGTAGGGCACGCGCACGTAGGTGCTCAGCCGGATCACCGAAGGCACGGGCAGCGAGACCGTGGCGGCGTGCAGTTCGAGCCCCGCCGGGTCTCCGTGCACCACCTCGGCCTTGCCGCACATCACGAGGACCACCGCGCGCCGCAACGGCAGCGCCGTGAGCGGCTCGAACGTGGCGTTCAACAGCAATACCCGTCTGCGGCCCCAGGACGACGCCGCCGTCGTCGTGGGTACCGCCGAATTGGACGGATCCCGCCCTCTACGCTGTCCGGGCGGGCGGGCAACACCCCCTGGCCGCGTTCCCGGCCCGCCCGGTGGAGCCCCGTGCGAGGGGGCACCTCCCGGATGGGCACGCAACACGACCTCCGGCGCCTGTCCGGCCACGGCTTGGCTCGGGACGCCGAGGGGGATGGGTTGTCGGTCTGGCACTCGACCACCTCCACCGGTGCAGGCATAGTCGACCACAGATCAGCCCCAAAGTGCACGTGTGTTACTGGACGTGTCACATGCACGCGACCCGGCGGCCACCTGAAGTTGGCCGATTCGCATCCGCCGGGGACGAGCGGCGTGACCGGTCCCCGTCGAGTACGAAAGGACATTTCCTCTCCGTGAACCTGCTGCCCACCGAACCCCCGGCCTGCACGCGCGAGGCCGGCAGCCTGTGCTACCAGGTGTTCCAGGTCACAAAGAACGAATGGCTCTCCGCGTCGGCAGGCTGGCTGCTGACGAAGCCGCTCAGGATCCTGATGATCGTCGCCGTGGCGTTCCTGCTGCGGTACCTGGTGCGACGCCTGATCAACCGCGTGACGCGGATGCCCGGCGGCGGCTCCTCGAAACTGCCCACCCTGTTGAGACCGCTGCGGGAGAGGGCTCCCGAGGTGCTCGGGTCGGCGGTGATGGAACGACGCCGTCAGCGCGCCGCCACCATCGGCTCGGTGCTCAAGTCGATGGCGACGTTCCTGATCTACGGCCTCGCGTTCATCCTGGTGCTGGGCGAACTGGGCATCGACCTCGCGCCGATCATCGCTTCGGCGGGCATCGTCGGCGTGGCGCTCGGGTTCGGCGCGCAGAACCTGGTCAAGGACTTCCTGTCCGGCATGTTCATGATGATCGAGGACCAGTACGGCGTCGGTGACGTCGTCGACGTCGGCGAGGCGTCCGGCACCGTCGAGGCCGTCGGCCTCCGGATCACCACCCTGCGTGACATCAACGGCACCGTCTGGTACGTCCGCAACGGCGAGGTGCTGCGGGTCGGCAACTCGAGCCAGGGCTTCGCGGTGGCCGTCGTGGACGTCCCGCTCAGCTACTCCGCCGACGTCGAGAAGGCCACCGAGCTGATGGCCGACAAGGCGAAGACGCTCCTGGAGAGCGAAGGGCTGGCTCCCAACGTGCTGGAGCCGCCGGAGATGCTCGGCGTGGAGACCGTCACCCCCGAGGGCATCAAGCTCCGGCTGACGGTGAAGGTCCGGCCGGGCAAGCAGTGGGCCGTGCAGCGCGCGCTGCGGGCGCACCTGCTGGCGGCGCTCGACGAAGCCGGCTTCGAGCCGCCGCTGGGGCGCTTTATGTCGTCCGGCCCTGCCTCGCAGTAGGACAAGGGCAGAATGGAGCTGTGTCCGTGACCGAACCTGATCCCACCACCTTGTACGAGGCCATCGGCGGTGAACCGGTGTTCACCCGGATCGTCGCGCGGTTCTACGCCGAAGTGGCGGTCGACGAGGTGCTTCGCCCGCTGTACCCGGAGGAGGACCTCGGCCCGGCCGAGGAGCGTTTCCGGCTGTTCCTCATGCAGTACTGGGGCGGCCCGCACACCTACTCCGACCAGCGCGGTCACCCGCGGCTGCGGATGCGGCACGCCCCGTTCAAGATCGGCCCGATCGAACGCGACGCCTGGTTGCGCTGCATCAAGATCGCGGTCGACGAGGAGAACATCGAGGAGCCCTACCGCTCGCAGCTGTGGGCGTACCTGGAGATGGCCGCCAACAGCATGATGAACAGTTTCGTGTGATGGAACTCGACGTGACTTGGTGGGACCAGGCGGTCTTCTACCAGGTCTACGTGCGCTCGTTCGCCGATTCGGACGGGGACGGCGTCGGTGACCTCGAAGGCATCCGCGGCAAGCTCGGGTACCTTGAGCTGCTCGGGGTCGACGCGCTGTGGCTGACGCCGTTCTACCGCTCCCCCATGGCCGACCACGGCTACGACATCGCCGACCCGCGCGACGTCGACCCGATGTTCGGCACCCTCGGCGACTTCGACGTGCTGCTGACCGAGGTGCACAAACGCGGGATCAAGGTCACCGTCGACGTCGTCCCCAATCACACCAGCAACACCCACGCCTGGTTCAAATCGGCGATGGCGGCGCCGCCGGGGAGCCCGGAGCGGGATCGCTACATCTTCCGTGACGGGCTCGGTCCGCGCGGCGACCAGCCGCCGAACAACTGGGTCAGCTCGTTCGGCGGCCCGGCGTGGACACGGGTGCCGGACGGCCAGTGGTACCTGCACCTGTTCTCGCCGCAGCAGCCGGATCTGAACTGGGCCAACCACGAGGTCGCCGCCGATCTGGAGCGGACCCTGCGGTTCTGGCTGGACCACGGCGTGGACGGCTTCCGCGTCGACGTCGCGCACGGCATGGCGAAACCGCCCGGCCTGCCGGACATGGACCCGCGGGTGAACCCGCTCGGGCCGAGCGAGTTCTACGATCCGCGCTTCGACAACGACCGCGTCCACGAGATCCACCAGATGATCCGCAAGGTGCTGGACGAATACCCGGGCACCATGGCCGTCGGCGAGATCTGGGTGACCGACGAGGAACGCCTCGCGCGCTATCTGCGGCCGGACGAACTACACCTGGCGTTCAACTTCCGGCTCGTGCTCACGCATTTCGACGCGGACGCGCTGCGGACGGCCATCGAGCGGTCCTTGGCGGTGCCGAAGGCCGCCGGGGCTCCCGCCACCTGGACGTTGAGCAACCACGACGTCTGGCGGCAGGTCAGCCGGTACGGCGGCGGCGAACGCGGCGTCCGGCGCGCCAGGGCGATGGCGCTCGTCGAACTCGCGCTGCCCGGTGCGGTCTATCTGTACAACGGCGAGGAACTGGGGCTCGGCAACGTCGACATCCCGCCCGACGCGGTCGCGGACCCGCGAGCCAAGATCTCCGGTGCCGAGTTCGGCCGGGACGCGTCACGCGTGCCGCTGCCGTGGGAAGGCGACCTGCCGCCGTTCGGTTTCTCGCGCAATCCGCGCACCTGGCTGCCGATGCCGGCTTCGTGGGCGTCGGTGACCGTCGAAGCGCAACTGGAGGATCCGGCGTCGACGCTCTCGCTGTACCGGCGGGCGATCGAGATCCGCAAGTCGCACAACGCTTTCCGCGGTGACGAGCTCGAGTGGTACGGCGCGCCCGCGGGGTGTTTCGCGTTCCGGCGGCGTGGTGGCGGGCTGGTCTGCGCGCTGAACACGTCGGCGAGCCCGATCGCGTTGCCGCCGGGCGAGGTGCTGCTGTCGAGCGTGCCGTTGGTGAACGGGAAACTGCCGCCGGACGCGGCCGCCTGGCTCGTCTGAGCCAGGCGGCCGCTAGGCCGTGTCCTGCAAGCCCTGTTCGCGGTCTTCGCGCCCAGGCGGTCCCTGACGGCACGGGCGGGCTCGGCCGAGTACGACCCGGTACGAGGCCGACCCGCCCGCACCGCCAGGAACCACCTGGATCACGAAGCCCATCGAACAGACTTACAGGACACGGCCTAGGCGATCAGTTGTTGAAGCCCGGGTGCAGCTTGTACTGCGTCTGGGCGTTGAACTGGTCCTGCCGGACGAGCTTCGCCGGGAAGGTCCGCCAGTCGTTGAGGTCCAGGACGTCCAGGCCCTTCACGATGTCGGACGAGAAGATGTGACCGTTGTACCAGTACGCCGACCACGTCCCACCGCCGACGAGCTTCTCGTTCGAGAGCGGGCCCCGCTCCCAGAACGCGATCTCCTTCGGGTTCTTCGCGTCGGTGAAGTCCCACACCGAGACGCCGCCCTGGTACCAGGACTGGACCATGATGTCCTTGCCCGGCACCGGGATCAGCGAACCGTTGTGCGCCACGCAGTTCTCGGTCTCGGACTGCAGACGCGGGATCTTGTAGTAGCTGACGAACTCCAGCTTGCGGTCGTCGCCGCGGCCGGTGATCTGGTAGATGCCGTTGGCACCGCGCGTGGAGCCGAACTTCTCCAGACAGGTCGCCATCCCGCCGCCGCCGAGTTCGTCGGTGAAGACGATCTTGGTGGCGTCGTTGTTGAAGGTGGCGCTGTGCCAGAACGCGAAGTTCACGTTGTCCTGGACGCGGTTGATGACCCGCGGCTTGAGCCGGTCGGAGATGTCGAGCAGGACGCCGTCACCCATGCAGGCGCCGGCCATCAGGTCCTTCTCCGGCAGCGCCGTGAGGTCGTGGCAACCGGTGGTCGGCGAGCGGCGGGTGCCGTCGGGGTTGGCGCCGCCTTCGTTGCCGCCGTCCGGGAACAGCACCGGCGTCGCGACCAGCGAGGCCTTCGCCGGGTCCTTCACCGGGACCTTGATGATCGACAGCTTGTCGTGCGGCGGCTGGCAGTCGGGCAGGTTCGCCGCCGGCGAGTACGACGAGACGTAGATGTAGACGTCCTTGCCGCGTTTGTCCGGCACCAGGGTGTTGGTGTGCGAACCGCAGTCGGTCTCGATCGCCGCGACGTACTTCGGCGCCGCGAGGTTCGAGATGTCGAAGATCTTGATGCCCTCCCACGCCGACTTCTCCGACGCGGGCTTCGCAACGCTGTTGCACGAGTTGTCGCTGCGCGACGAGTCGGTCGACAGGAAGAGCAGGTCCCCGGAGATCGACACGTCGTTCTGCCCGCCGGGGCACAGGACCTGGCTGACGATCTTCGGGCGGTACGGGTTGCGGACGTCGAAGACGTTGAACCCGTCGTAGGTACCGATGATCGCGTGGCCCTTGGTGAACGCGATGTCGGTGCCGGTCGAGTCCTTGGTGAACGGTCCCTGCTGCGGGACGTTCGCGATCGACCGGAGGTTCGGGCTGTGGACGATCTCGTCCACACCCGGGATCGCGGTCGCCGACGGTTCGGCGACGACGGCCGGCGCGGCGAGCGCGCTGGAGGCCCCGAGGGCGGCGACCGCGGCCGCCGACACGAAGACCCTGGTCAAGCGACGTTTCAGCCCAGGCTGCAGCACGATATGGCTCTCCTTCCACCCAGCTTTACGCGCACCTTATTCCTTATTTAGGCTCAGCAGATACCGACCAACGGAGGAACTCCCGGGATGCGAAAAAGTTTGACATCGGCGCTGGTCGCCGCCGCTTTCCTCGTCTCGGGCTGCACCGGTGACCCGGAGCCAGCCGCACCGGCCCAGAGCGCGCCGGTGATCGTCCCCGGCAAACCCGGCGAACAGGCGGGCACCGGCTCCCCCGGACCGGTGAACCGCGATCAGCCCAACGAGGCCGACGTCGAGTACATGACGATGATGATCCCGCACCACCAGCAGGCGAAGGTGATGACCGATCTGGTGCCGGGCAAGACGGCCAACGAGCAGATCCGGGCGATCGCCGGGCGGATCTCGGTCGCGCAGGACGGCGAGATCACGATGATGAAGACCTGGCTGGCCGACCGCGGCAAGCCGGTGCCGGGCGAAGGACACGCGGGTCACGGGGGCGGGCACGATCACGCGCTCATGCCGGGGATGGCGACCGAGGCCCAGCTGGCAGATCTACGCGCGGCGAACGGACCGGCGTTCGAAAAGCTGTTCCTCGACCTGATGATCGCGCACCACCAGGGCGCGCTGACCATGGCCGAAGCCCAGCTCGGCAAGGGTGTGGAGATCAAGGCGCAGGAGATGGCGCAGGAGGTCATCACCGGACAGACCGCCGAGATCGAGCGTATGAAAGTGATGCGCGGAAAGCTCTGATCCCTCGCGTTTCGTCCTCTGAATGCGGTAGTTCGTAACGCCAACTACCGCATTCAGAGGACGAAACGCGGGTGTCAGGCCTCGCCGGAGCCCATGTCGAAGCCGGAGTCGCCGGAGTCGTCGTCGAGAGTGCCGGAGACGATCCAGGTCGCCAGCGCGGCGGCCTGGACGTAGGGCGCCGCCTTCGCCGCGGCCCGTCCGGCGCTCTTGGCGCGGCCCCACTTCTCCGGGCGTTCGGCGCGTTCGGGCGCCTCCTCACCCGGCGGGCGCTCGGTCCGCCACGGCGTCTCCTCCGGCCTGACCTCGGCGAGGAAGTCCGCGGTGGGGTCGTCCCCGTCCTTGTCGTTCATGGGGACAGCATGACGCCGCGGGCGGCCGGAAGCCACCCGCGGCGTCATGCGGTAAGAAACCCGTCAGAACAGCAGGGGCAGGAGCGCGTGGCGGCGTTTGAGGACGGCGCCGTACCGGGCGTCGATGCGCATCCACGAATCGGTCGCGGTGACGCGGACGACGTCGCCGTCGATCGACGAGTCCACGAAACCCATCCCCGACAGCGCGAACAGGCACCGCATCTGGACCTTGATCTCCAGCTCGTTGCCCGAAACGGTGAGCACCGCCTGGTCCATCAGCGAGGCGGGCGGGTTCCCGTGCGGGCCGACGTTGTCACGCGCGAGGGTGACCCCGCGATCGGCCAGCTCCGAGATCACCGTCGCGGGCAGTTCGTCCACCAGCTGCCAGCGGCCGGGCGCGGGCAGCTCGGAATGCCACATCAGGTCGCGGGCCGGGCCCGGATCCATCCGCTCGCCACCGGCGACGGTCAGCGCGGCGAGCAGCTCGTTCCCGGACACCGTGACGTCCGACGGCGTGACGTCACCGGCGACGGCCCTGGTGGCCAGGACCTCGAACGGCGTCGCGCACCACGCCTCGACGACACCGTCACCACGCTGGCGCAACCGCACCAGCGTGTTCTGGTCGAGCCGGACCGCCCTGGCCACGAACGCGCCGAGCGTTTCGCGGTCGCCCGCGTCCGGGATGACGAGCTCAGGCATCCGCGAACCCCTTCTCCAGGAAGGCACGTTCGTCCTCGGTCAGCCGCCGGGGCCGCTCGGACGCGGTGTCGAACGGCGCGAGCACCGTCTCGGCGGTGACCGCGACCTTGTCGGCCTCGGCCGGCCCGGAGTGCACCCGGTAGCCGAGGGTGAAGCTGGCGTGCTTCAAGTCCTTCAACGAGATCTCCACCCGGATGTCCTGATCGGACACCACGATCGGCGAACGGTAATGGACGGCCAGCTTCACCACCACGATGCCCTTGGGCAGTTCGGTGAGCCCGGCGCGGACGGCGTCCCCGAACAGCAGCGGGATCCGTGCCTCTTCGAGCAGGGTCACCATGTTCGCGTGATTGACGTGCCCGTAGACGTCCATATCCGACCAGCGCGGCCGGATCAGGGAAATGTAGCTCACTACCTCACCGTGCTCCGGATCTGCCTCGCCGCCACCGACAGCGTCGCCAGGTCGAGCTTGCCGAACTGGCTGATCTCGTCCAGCGCGACCCGGGCCCGCTGCAGCCTCGAGGCGTTCGTCTTCTCCCAGTGGGCGATCTTCTCGTCCGGATCGGTGCCCGAATCGCTGTGCCGCAAGGCGTCCAGCGTGATCGTCCGCAAGGAACCGTAGACGTCGTCCCGCAGCGCCAGCCGCGCGAGCGCGTGCCAGCGGTTGCCGCGTTCGAGACCACTGATCGACGTCAGCATCTTGTCGATGCCGAGGTGGTCGGAAAGGGCGTAGTACAGGCCCGCGGTCTCCGCCGGGGTGTGCACCGCGTCGATCCCCGCCTGCTGCTCGGCCAGTTCCGCGACGTCGGTGACGTCGAGCAGGCCGTAGGTGTGCAGCAGCAGCGCCACCCGTCCGGCGAGTTCCGCCGGGACACCCTTCTCGATCAGCCGCTCGGTGTTCGCGTCCACCGAAGCGCACTCGACACCGCGAAGCAGCTCGTGCGCCCTCGGGGCCAGCTCGCCGACGACGCGGCCGAACCGGTTGATCTCGGCGAGCGGTGCCAGCGGCTGCGGCCGGTTGGTGAGGAACCAGCGGGCGGCCCGGTCGAGCAGCCTCCGGGTCTCCAGCATCATCTCGTCGGCGACCTCGGTGGGCACGACGTTGTCCAGCGCGTCGATCTGGGCCCACAGCGAGGGCAGGTCGTAGACGTGGGTGACCACGGCGTACGCGCGGACGGCGTCGGTCGCGGTCGCGTTCATCTCCTCCATCAGGCGGAAGACGTACGAGATCCCGGCGCCGTCGACGACCTCGTTGGCCACCATCGTCGTGATGATCTCGCGCTTCAGCGGGTGCTGGAAGATCGCGTCGCCGAAGCGCTCCCGAAGCGGCTTCGGGAAGTACTCGGGCAGGCGGCGCGAGAACACCTCGGAGTCGGGCAGTTCGCTGGCGAGCAGCTCGTCCTTGAGGTCGAGCTTGACGTGCGCGAGCAGCGTCGCCAGCTCCGGCGAGGTGAGGCCCTCGCCCGCCTTCTCCAGCGCACGGAACTCCGCCGAACTCGGCAGCGCTTCGAGCTTGCGGTCGAAGGCGCCCTTCGCGACCAGCGCCGCGACGAGCCGCTGGTGCACCGAGACCATCGGGCCGGCGTGTGCCCGGCTGACACCGAGCACCGCGTTCTGCCGGTAGTTGTCGGCCAGCACCAGCTCGCCGACCTCGTCGGTCATCTGCTCGAGCAGTTCGTTGCGCTGCTCGGCGTCCAGCGATCCGGTCGAGACCAGGTGATCCAGCAGGATCTTGATGTTGACCTCGTGGTCGGAGCAGTCCACGCCCGCCGAGTTGTCGAGCGCGTCGGTGTTGATCTTGCCGCCCGCGCGGGCGAACTCGATCCGGCCGAGCTGGGTCAGGCCCAGGTTCCCGCCTTCGCCGACGACCTTGACGCGAAGCTGGTTGCCGTTGACACGCAAAGCGTCGTTGGCCTTGTCGCCCGCGTCCGCGTGGGACTCGTTCTCGGCCTTGACGTAGGTGCCGATGCCGCCGTTCCACAGCAGCTCGACCGGCGCCAGCAGGATCGCCTGCATCAGGTCGTTGGGCGCCAGTTTCGTGACGTCCTCACCGAGGCCGAGCGCCTCGCGGACCTGCGGGCTGACCGGGATCGTCTTCGCGGACCGCGAGTAGATCCCGCCGCCCTCGCTGATCAGCGAGCGGTCGTAGTCCTCCCACGACGAACGCGGCAGATCGAACAGCCTGCGCCGCTCGGCGAACGAGGTCGCCGAATCCGGGTTCGGGTCGAGGAAGATGTGCATGTGGTTGAAGGCGGCCACGAGCCGGATGTGCTCCGAGAGCAGCATCCCGTTGCCGAAGACGTCACCCATCATGTCGCCGATGCCGACGACGGTGAAGTCCTCGGTCTGGGTGTCCTTGCCCAGCTCGCGGAAGTTGCGTTTGACGCTCTCCCAAGCGCCCTTCGCGGTGATGCCCATGGCCTTGTGGTCGTAGCCGACCGAGCCACCGGACGCGAAGGCGTCGCCGAGCCAGAACCCGTAGTTCGCCGAGACCTCGTTCGCGATGTCGGAGAACTTCGCGGTGCCCTTGTCCGCGGCGACCACGAGGTAGCTGTCGTCACCGTCGTGGCGGACCACGCGCGGCGCCGGGACGGTCTTGCCCTCGACGCGGTTGTCGGTGATGTCCAGCAGGCCGGAGATGAACATCCGGTAGCAGGCGATGCCCTCGTTCAGCTGGGCGTCGCGGTCCAGGCCGGGGTCGCCCGTGGCCGTCGGCGGGCGCTTCACGACGAAGCCGCCCTTCGCGCCGACAGGCACGATGACCGCGTTCTTGACCGCCTGCGCCTTGACCAGGCCGAGGATCTCCGTGCGGAAATCCTCCCGGCGGTCGGACCACCGCAGGCCACCGCGCGCGACGTCGCCGAAACGCAGGTGCACACCCTCGATCCGGGGCGAGTACACGAAGATCTCGTACTTCGGCCGCGGCTCGGGCAGCTCGGGCACCGCGCTCGGGTCGAGTTTGAGCGCCAGGTACTGGCGGGAGTTCCCGTCCCCGTCGGTCACGTGGTAGTTCGTGCGCAGCGTGGCGAGGATGACCGACATCAGCCGCCGCAGGATCCGGTCCTCGTCGAGGCTCGTCACCTCGTCGACCAGCTTGCCGATCTCGGTGGTGAGCTGCTCGGCCTGCGACGCGCGGGCCTCGTCGCCGAGCGCGAGGTCGAAGCGGGTCTCGAACAGCCGCACCAGCGCGGTGGCGATGTCGGTGTGCGCGAGGACGGTGTTCTCGATGTACTCCTGCGAGAACGGGATCTTCGTCTGGCGCAGGTACCGCGAATAGGCCCGCAGGATGGCCGCCTGGCGCCAGGTGAGCCCGGCGCGCAGGACGAGACCGTTGAAGCCGTCGACCTCGCAGTCGCCGCGCCAGGCGGCGTGGAACGCGTCCTGGAAGCGGGTGCGGAGGTCGTTGTCCGCGTGGTCGAGGACCTGCGGGTCGATCCGCAGGCCGAAGTCGTAGATCCAGGACCGGCCGCCGTCCTCGCGGCGCAGTTCGTACGGCCGCTCGTCGACGACCTCGACACCCATCCGCTGCAGGACCGGGAGCACCTGGGAGAGGGTGACGCCCTCGCCGCGCAGGTACAGCTTGAAGCGCCGCTCCCCCGCCTCGGCGTCGGCGGGCAGGTAGAACGACATCGACAGGTCGCCCTCGTCGGTCAGCGACTCCAGGGCGCGGAGGTCCGCCAGCGCTTCGAGCGCGGTGAAGTCCTCCTTGTAGCCCTCGGGGAAGACCGCGGCGAACCGCTGCCCCTGTTCGCCCGCGGATTCCTCGACCAGCAGGCCGATCGCGACGCCGCTGTCCCCGGCGCGCTCGCGGCGCTCGGCGAGGATCGCCTCGACCATCCGGTCGTCCCAGCTGCGCACGGCTTCGTTGAGCCGTTCCTGGATGCGCAAGGTGTCCGGCTCGGAGCGCTGCGACGGATCGGTGTGCACGATGAAGTGCACCTGCGCGAGCACGGTCTCGCCGATGCGCGCGCTGTACTCCAGTTGTGTGCCTTCGAGTTCTTCGAGCAGGACCTCCTGCATCGCGAGCCGCGAACGGGTCGTGTAGCGGTCACGCGGGAGGTACACGAGGCACGAGTAGAAACGGCCGTACGGGTCGCGGCGCAGGAACAGGCGCAGCCGTCTGCGATCCGAAAGCGTGATCGCGCCCGTCGTCGTCGAGTAGAGCGAGTCGGTGTCGGCCGAGAACAGGTCCGCGCGCGGCCAGTTCTGCAGCACTTCGAGCATCCGCTGGCCGGAGAAGGACTCCATCGGGAAGCCCGCGCGGTGGATGACCTCGCGGACCCGGTTGCAGACCACCGGGATGTCGAGCACGTTCTCGTGCAGCGCGGTGGTGGTGAACATGCCGAGGAAGCGGTGCTCGCCGGTGACGTTCCCGTTGTCGTCGAACGTTTTCACGCCGACGTAGTACGGATACACCGGGCGGTGCACGGTGGACGGCGCGCTCGCCTGGGTCAGCACCAGCAGCGTCGGCGCGAGCGCGGAGGCCGCCGTGTCCGGGCCCGCGGTGAGGCTGCGCGCGGCCAGGCTGTCCTGGCGCAGCACGCCGAGCCCGGTGGCGAGGACCGCGCGCAGGGCGGGCTCGTCGCTGTCCGGGTGCGGGTTGTCGATCAGCTCGTACCGGCGGTAGCCGAGGAAGGTGAAGTGCCCCTCGGCCAGCCAGCGCAGCAGCCGGGCGCCTTCCGCGACCTCGTGCCCGGGCAGCCGCGGCGGGTTCCCGTCCAGTTCGTCGGCGAGACGGCGCGCCGTCTCCGCCATCTTGTCGGTGTCCTCGACGACCTCACGGACGTCACCCAGCACCGAAGACAGCCGGTTGTCCAGCTCTCGGGCGCGGTTCGGGTCCGTGACCAGGTCGATCTCGATGTACATCCACGACTCGGCCGCCGAATTCGCCGGCGGCTCCGCCGGGTCGGCGTCCGGGTGGACCTCCAGCAGCTCGCCGGTCAGATCCCGGCTCACCACGACGATCGGGTGCACGATGCGCTGCACCTGCACCCCGTCCCGCGCGAACTCCGCGGCGACGGAATCCACCAGGTACGGCATGTCGTCCGTGACGACCTGCACGACGGTGGCCTCACGCGTCCAGCCGTCTTCGGGGCCCGTCGGGTTCAGCAACCGCACCGCGGGACGGCCCGGCATCCGGTCCTTCGCGAGCTGCAGATGCGAGCGGACGGCGCCGACGAGGTCGACCGGGTCGTCACCGAGAATCTCTTCGGCCGGGATGTGCCGGTAGTACAGGCGGATCAGGTCGCCGATCTCCGGGGCGTACGCCGCGGCGGCGTCGATCAGGTCGTCCCGGATCTGCTCCGGGTTCGCCGACCGGCGCCGGGCGCCATCCTCGGTGCCGACATCTTTTCCGGGCGGGGACGAGACTCCCGTCGAGCTCATTTGAGGCAACTCTCCACTGTAGCGAGATTGACACCGCGACCGACACGACTCTGTATCGGCCCAGACCCAACCTACAGCTCCGGACAGTCAGCCCCACAAGGCCGGGTCATTCCCGCCCGTCGAAGATTTCCCTGCTCAGATACCGGAATCGCCGTGATCGGTTCAGCTACTCGCCGGTCACATCGGCGGTCTGTCCGGACCCTCCCGCGCCTCGCCGCACCGGGGTGACCAGCACCCATTGCCGCGCGCTGCCCCTACGGGCGACCTGAGCGAGCCAGCTGAATCGTTCAAGCCGGCCGCGGCTCTCACCGATGTGTAGCAAGGGACCTTTGCTACCGCGGGGGTCAGTCGCTCCCGTTGGCGCGGTGCCGGTCATGACCGTTGACCGGACGCTTTCCCGAGTCCTGGGAACCGAGCTGTTTCACGAGCGCGGCGGCACTGGCGGTACCCGCCTGATGCTCGGCGAGCGCGCGGGCGAGCAGGTCGGCGAGACCGGCGTCCGGCGGCGGTTCGTCCTCCGCGATCGCGCGGGCGTAGCTCTCCGGGAACGGCGTGATCGGCCGCCAGGAACCGGTGTCGGTCAGCGGGTCCAACGCCGGCGGCATCCGCAACCGCGGCAGCCAGGGATCCGCGACCTCTTCCTTGGCGGCCGGGCGAACGCTTTCCTGAGGCGGCGAAGGCGCGGGATCCTCCCGCGGCGGCGGGGCGAGCGGGACGGCGGGCTCGCGGTACTCGACCGGCGGCTGTTCCCGGCGGGTGCCCGCGCGCTCTTCGACGACGGGTTCGGGGTGCACGGGATCGGCGGCGCCGTCCGCACGTCGACGGCCACCGCCCTGTCCGCCGGCACTCGAGATCCCGAGCCGGTCCAGCACCGATTTCGCCGCCACGGAGCCATGTTCGGCGTCGTGCCTGGTCTTGCGCGAGACGGGCGCCGAGGACCGGCGGGCACGCTCTTCGGCCGCCCATTCGTCGCTCTCCCACAACGGGGCGGCGGTGCCCGGCGGACGCGGCGGCGTGGCCTCCGCCGCCATCCGCGGCCGGGGCTCGGCGGCGGGCTCGGGAGCGAGAAGCAGTTCCGGGACGACGGGTTCCGAGGCCGCCACGGGCACCGGCTCCTCGGTCCGGGCGGGTGTCTCGGCGTCGGCCCGCCACCGCGCGGCCGGAGCCGGGGTTTCGGGCTGAGCGACCACCGGTTCGACAGCGGTCTCCCGCGCCGCGGGCGTCTCCGGACGACGGCGGCGCCCAGTCTCCGGTTCGGGACGCGACACCGGCGCGGGTTCCGGTTTCGGCGGCGGCATCAGTTTCGGCGCGGCGGGTTCGGCCTTGGGCTCGAACCTGATCGACGGCTTGGCCTTCTTCGGCACCCGGCGACGCCAGTCGCTGTCGGACTCCGCCACTTCCCGAGCGGGCTCCGGAGGGGACGGCGGCTTCAACACCGGCGCTTCGCTCTTTTCGGCGACCGGCTCCACACGAGGCTCCACCGGACGCGGCGGCTCGGCAGGACGCGAAGGCGCAGCCGCGCGCGCGGGCTCAACCGGCGTTTGCCGCACCGGCGCGGGCTCCGGCTGCCTGCTCTGCCGCACGGGCCGCGGCTCCCGGCGAACCGGCGGCTCGGCCGCGGCCCGCTTCGGCGGCGCCGCGTCGATCGGCGGCATCACCGCGGTCACCTCGGCCGGTTCCGGCGCCGGAACCGGCGTCGGCGTGGGCACCGCGGCGGACGACCGCGTGGCGACGGCCCGCAAGACGTCGTCGAGGTCCACAGCGGCGTTCTCGGCGGAGCCGAGCTCGCCGACCAGCACGTTGCATGCCTGCCTGCGCGCACGGGCGTGCAGATGCTCGGCGGCCCGCGAACGGTGCAGGCAGCCGATGGCCTCTTCGGCCCGGCCCAGCCGTTCTTCGATCTGCGCGAGCTCCAGCCACAGCCGTGCCGTGACGGCGTGCAGGTTGCGGTCACCGGTCCCGGCGACCGCCTCACGGACGAGCATGCCCGCGGCCTCGCCGGATCCCGCGGGCAGCAGGACACGGGTGGCCACCGCCAGCCGCAGCCATGCGGCCGGGGCGATCCCCGCGGCGCGGACCGGCGCGTCGAGGATCGGCTGCGCGACCTCCAGCGCCATCTCCGTGTCACCCCGGTCCAGCAACGTGCAGACGAGTTGCAGGGTCAGCCTGATCCGGGCGAGACCGCCGTCGTCGTCCGGGTTTCCGAGCTTTTCGAGCATGCCCAGCCCGGTGCGCGCGGCATCGGCGGCCGCTGTCAGGTCGCCATGACGACGACGGTGCGCCGACACCCCGACCCGCAGCATCGCGCGGATCAACAGCTGCGAGTCCGCCGTCATCGAACCGTCGCCGAGCACGAGCTTGTCCGCCTCGGCGAGCACCCGGTCCAGTTCCGCCTTCCGGCCGAACTGCGCCAAGCAGCCGACGAGGTGACACAGCGCCTCGGCCCGGTGCGACGGCGAAACCGCCGGATCCGCCAGCAGCGGACGCAACGCGGCCAGCCCCGTCAGCGGGATGCCGACGCTGCGCGCGCAGACCGCCAGGTCGATCCTCAGCCGGGCGGCGATGTCGCCGTAACCCGCGTGTTCCGCGGCGCGCAGGGCGGCCACGGCCCGGCCGACCGTCCGGGGACGGCCACCGAGCCGCACCCGGGCGCTCACCACCAGGCTCTCCGCACGGATCCACTGCTCGTCGGCCCCGGCGGCCTCGGCGAGCGCGGCCGCGCGTTCCCCGAGGACCAGGGCGAGCTCGGGCGCCCTCAGGTGCAGGGCGTCCGCGCGTTCGATCAACCTGCCGACAGCGGACAGGGTTCCCCCGGTGGCAGCCGTCCGCCCACCCACCATGGTGGTGGGCGAGCCCGGCCGTTGGCGCTTGCTGGCTTCCACGGGGAACCCCCGGCCCTCAGTCGCGGGTCAGCTTGCGATGGGTGACGCGGTGCGGACGAGCCGCCTCGGCACCGAGACGCTCGACCTTGTTCTTCTCGTAGCCCTCGAAGTTACCTTCGAACCAGAACCATTGCGAGGGGTTCTCGTCCGTGCCTTCCCAGGCGAGGATGTGCGTCGCGACCCGGTCGAGGAACCACCGGTCGTGCGAGATGACCACGGCGCAGCCGGGGAACTGCTCGAGAGCGTTCTCCAGCGAGCCCAGTGTCTCGACGTCCAGGTCGTTCGTCGGCTCGTCGAGCAGGATCAGGTTCCCGCCCTGTTTGAGGGTCAGCGCCAGGTTCAGCCGGTTGCGCTCACCACCGGAGAGCACGCCCGCCGGCTTCTGCTGGTCCGGGCCCTTGAAACCGAACGCGCTGACGTAGGCACGCGAGGGCATTTCGGTCTGCCCGACGTGGATGTAGTCCAGCTTGTCCGAAACCACCTCCCATACCGTCTTCTTCGGGTCGATCCCGCCGCGGTTCTGGTCCACATAGGACAGTTTGACCGTCTCGCCGATCTTGACCCGACCGTCGTCCGGCTCCTCGAGCCCGACGATCGTCTTGAACAGGGTCGTCTTGCCGACACCGTTCGGCCCGATCACGCCGACGATGCCGTTGCGCGGCAGGTCGAACGACAGCCCGTCGATCAGCACCCGGTCGTCGAAGCCCTTGCGCAGCTTCTCGACCTCGACGACCACGCTGCCCAGCCGGGGCCCCGGCGGGATCTGGATCTCTTCGAAGTCGAGCTTGCGGTGCTTGTCCGCCTCCGCGGCCATCTCCTCGTAGCGGTCGAGCCGGGACCGCGACTTGGTCTGACGCGCCTTGGCGTTGGACCGGACCCATTCGAGTTCGGACTTCAGCCGCTTCGCGAGCTTGGCGTCCTTCTTGCCCTGGACCTCGAGGCGCTCGCGCTTCTTCTCCAGGTACGTCGAGTAGTTGCCCTCGTAGCCGACGACCCGGCCGCGGTCGAGCTCCATGATCCACTGCGCGACGTTGTCCAGGAAGTACCGGTCGTGCGTGACGGCGAGGACGGCGCCGGCATAGTTCGCCAGGAACTGCTCCAGCCACAGCACGCTTTCGGCGTCCAGATGGTTGGTGGGCTCGTCGAGGAGCAGCAGGTCGGGCGCGGACAGGAGCAGCTTGCACAGCGCGACCCGGCGGCGCTCACCACCGGAGAGGTGGGTGACCGGCTCTTCCGGCGGCGGGCAACGCAGGGCGTCCATCGCCTGCTCCACCGCGGAGTCGATCTCCCACGCGTCGGCGTGGTCGAGGTCCTCCTGGAGCTTGCCCATCTCCTCCATCAGCTCGTCGCTGTAGTCGGTCGCCATGAGCTCGGCGACCTCGTTGAAGCGGTTGAGCTTGACCTTGATGTCGCCAAGGCCCTCTTCGACGTTCTCGCGGACGGTCTTTTCCTCGTTGAGCTCCGGCTCCTGCATGAGGATGCCGACGCTGGCGCCAGGCTGGAGGAAGGCTTCGCCGTTACTGGCCTGCTCGATCCCCGCCATGATCTTCAGAACGGTGGACTTACCCGCGCCGTTCGGCCCCACCACGCCGATCTTGGCGCCGGGGTAGAACGCGGTGCTGACGTCGTCGAGGATGACCTTGTCCCCGACGGTCTTGCGCACCTTCTTCATGGTGTAGATGAACTCGGCCATACAAGCGATCGTAGAGCGAGCCGATCGCGGCCTTGACGGCGGTCACCACCGAGCTACCGACAGTCAGCCCGATATCACTGAGTGAGCATCGGCACCTCACGCCACGGGTGCGTCCTCCAGTGCGATGACCATGGGATTCCCCGCGGGCGGCGGTACCGACGGGATCGCCCTGGGCCGATCCCGTCCCATCCGGTGGATCTCGGCCGAGCACCGCGCGAGGTTGGGGCCGATGGAGAAGGCCTCAAGCTCAGGTAGACCCAGAGGTGCCGGGATCTCCTCCGCCGTCTCGGCCCCGCGCAGCCGCCCGGCCACGATCACCGGGTCGCCTTTGCTCAGGCAGGAGAACGCCGCCATCGCCAGCTTGCGCCAGCAGGTCACCTTGACCGCGAGCTGCCGCCCCTCGCCCCACTCCCCTCTTTCCTTGTCGTACCGGCGTTCGACACTCCGCAAGCCGAACGACACGACGTCGTGCCCGTGCACCCGCTCCGGATGGTGGACCGGTTCGCTGGTCAGGTTGCCGATCATGGTCACCCACGTCTCGCCCATCGCCATCACACTCGCCCTTCTCCTCGATCCGGGACCTTCCCGGTGTTTCCCTTGATCACAAGATTGCCCCGGATCAAGGGCGGAAAAGCGACGTGAACCGGATCTGTGGACAACTCCGGGCGTTGTGGACAACTCGGCCTGACAGACCGGGACGGGCACGGGAGATGTGGTAAACGAGCTACCGGTCCTGTGTCAGGCGGTAGGTCATGAAATCCAGGATCAGCTGGTCTCCCTGGACTTCGATGAAGAGCGAAAGCGGCGGAGGCGGGTTCCGCAGATACGCGATCGCGGCCTCGGTGAACCGGACCTCGCCGTTCCCGAGATGGGTGATGCCTTGCGGTTCTTCCAGCGTGGTGAGCCATTCGGCGTGCCCCGGGTCCACGACCGCGGTGTACGTCTTCGCGGCGGCTCCCGTACTCCGTTCGACGGACCGCAGGATGTCGGCGTAACGAGCATGGTCGAGAACGGCGCGGATGGCCGCGTCGCACGTCGGCAGGCCGACGGCCACCTGGGCGGTGCCGGGGTAGTCACCCTGGGGGACCCGGGCGTAGGCGAGCCACACCCCTCCGGCGGTCCTGATGGCATGGCCGACCGGCAAACCGCCCGGCATCCCGTCGTCGACGCAGACGTACACGATCTTTTCGGAACCGTCGTGTTCCGTTTTGAGGAACAGGTTCCGTTGCTCCAAAAGGCTGCGTACGGCCGCCCCGACGTCTGCCACTGCGCTCTCCCCACGATGGTGAACCTGCACTGGGAATCCAGGTTCCCACCGCGCCATCGGGCGGACCGCCCCGTTGTCCTGTTGCGGCCAACGCGTTACGAGCCCTGCCCCGGCCCCCGCCCCTGCTCGGCGAGTTTCTTCAGCATCGCGTTGTAGGCGTTCAGATCCGCGTCGCCCGAGGCCTCCTCGCGGCGGTCGCGGCGCCGCGCCTCCCGCTCGTCCTGGCGCGCCCACTGCACCAGCAGCGCGACGAGCACCAGCAGCACCGGCAGCTCACCGGACGCCCACGCGATCCCGCCGCCGAGCCGCTGGTCGGTCAGCAGGTCGGTGACCCACGGCAGTTTCAGCCCGCGGTAGAAGTCCTGCCCCAGCACGGTCTGCATGCTCATCAGCGCGATCCCGAAGAACGCGTGGAACGGCATGGCGGCGAACATCATCCCCAGCCGTCCCAGCGGCGGGAGCCGTCGCGGCGCCGGATCGACACCGATCACCGGCCAGTAGAAGACGTAGCCGGCGAGCAGGAAGTGCGCGTTCATCGCCAGATGCGCCCAGTGGTAGTTCAGCGCGGAATCGAACAGGCCCGAGAAGTACAGCCCGTAGAAGGAACCGACGAACAGCAGCAGCGCGACGATGGGATGCGTCAGGAACCGCGAAAGCGGCGAGTGCACGAACGCGAGCAGCCATTCACGCGGTCCGGGCGGGGCGTCCTTGCCCGCCGCCGGCAACGCGCGCAGCGCGAGCGTCACGGGTCCGCCGAGCACGAACAGCACAGGCGCCACCATGGACAGCAACATGTGGTTGCCCATGTGCACGCTGAACATCGCGGGCGCGTACCGCCCGATGCCGGACGACGTCGCGATCAGCAGCACGAAACAGCCCGCGACCCACGCGACCGTGCGGCCGGTGGCCCAGGTGTCGCCGCGGCGCCGCAGCCGCCGGACCCCGGCGAGGTACAGCCCGGCGAGAACGATCGCGAGAGTGCCGTAGACGAGGTCGAATCGCCAGTCCGTGAGCAGCCTGAGCACGGTCGGCGGACCGTAGAGGTCGTAGCCGATCAGCAGTTCCGTGGTCGACGGCTGGGTGAGAGATTCCTGCGGCGGCGGCGTTTTCGCGAGCCCGGTGGCGATGCCGATCGTGATGAACATGATCAGCACCTCGACCGCGGCGAGCCGCAGCAACTGACCGCCGCCGGCGCCGTTCACCAGCCCGGCGACACCCTTCTGCCGCTGCTGATGCCCGAAGACACCGAGCAGCAGCAACGCGACGATCTTCGCGACCACCAGCAGGCCGTAGTCCGTGGTGAACAGGTCGGCGATCCTGATCCGCACCAACGCGTTGACGATGCCGGAGACCGCCATCACGATCCAGCAGACCAGCGCCAGCTTGGAGAACCGGGTCGCGGCGAGCTTGAGGTTCTCGCCGCGGCGCCAGCCGAGCGCGAGCAGCGCCACGAGCCCGCCGACCCACAGCGCGGCGGCGACCAGGTGGTACAGCAGGCTGTTGGTCGCCATGTCGTGCGAGCCGCCGCTCGCGGAATGCCCCGTGACCGCGACCGGCACGAGACCGCCGACGGACAGGAAGAACACGACCGTCGTCCAGCCCCAGGTCAGCGCGAGACGGCAGCCGAGCGCGACCAGCAGCGCGATCAACGCGGTGAACAGCCAGGCCTTGGGCTGTTCGATGGCGTCCACGAGGTCGATCAGCACCTGCGGCGAGAGCACCTCGGTGAAGGGGCGCCCCGCGCCGTCGGCCGCCGAGAAGAAGATCGACGCGGCGGCCGCGAAGAACCAGACCCACGCGGCGACACCCGCCACACGGATGGCCGCGTAACCGTCGGCCGCGAGCGTGCCGGACTTCTGCGGCGGGACGAGGAACGCGGCGAGCAGCAGCGAACCCACACACAGCACCGAAGCCGCCTCGGCCAGCACGCGGACGACGGTGATGCCGTAGCGCGTCACCAGGCCCGGGTCCGGGAGTCCGGCGATGACGTAACCGGCGCCACCGGTCAGCGCGACCAGGCCGACGGCCACCACCGCGGCCAGGAGCGCCCCGATCGACACCAGCGGCAGGACACCGGCCTTCCGCGCGGATGGGGCCGGTTTCGTCTCGGGGTCTGAAGGCACGTCACGAGGGTATGCCGGACGCGCAACCGGCAAGATGGCGGCGTGCGGATCATCCTGCTGAGGCACGCCGAGTCGCTCGGCAACGTCGACGAGCTCGCCTACACCCGGATCCCCGACCACGCCC
>Ga0307518_10000548_pt1 | contig 28610 bp, 33 predicted proteins | sample 25_EM_MG_FD_203889 | JGI IMG/M metagenome (GOLD analysis project Ga0307518, IMG submission 203889) | Populus trichocarpa ectomycorrhiza microbial communities from riparian zone in the Pacific Northwest, United States - 25_EM | ecosystem: Host-associated > Plants > Roots > Unclassified | place... | reverse complement strand
AGAACGAGGGTCACAGACGAGCAGCCGGCGCGACGGGCTTCAGGGGGCGGTCAGGTGCCGCTGATCAGGCGCAGGGCGAGATCGGGGCTGAACTGACCGGCTTCGACGTTCGGCGCGATCCCGCATTTGCCGTCGGAGTCGCCGGGAACCTTGACCCAGAGCAGCATCTCGGCGCCGCCGCCGGTCTGCGAGGTCGCCCCGAGCTTGCGCCCGGCCGGGTTGCACCATTCGGAGCCCAGCGGGCCGTTGCCGTTGCGGCTCGTGTCGATCACGAACGGCTTGGTGTAGCCGTACTTGCCCGACAGCGCGGCACTGACGGCCTTGCCGTAGTTCGCCGAGTCGGTGGTGGTCTTGTAGTTCGACACGTTGATCGCGAGACCGCGGATCGACTTCACCCCGACCGCGTTGAGCCGGTCGGCCATGGTCGCGGCGGGGATCCAGGTCGAGTTGCCGCCGTCCATGTACGCCCAGGTGTTCGGGGCCTTCGCGGCGAACTGCTCCGCGGCGTACTTGAGCAGGTCGAGGCGGGTCTGGCGCTCCCCGGTGGGCAGGCAGTCGAGCTGCGCGAGCGCGTCCGGCTCGATGACGACGACCGCGGGCTTGCCGCCGATGCCGTCGGCGAAGTTCGAGATCCAGGTCCGGTATGCCTCCGGGCTGCCCGCGCCGCCGCCGGAGTGACCGCCGCAGTCACGGCCGGGGATGTTGTACGCGACCAGGATCGGCAGCTTGTCCGCGACGTCGGCGGCGTAGGTGTAGCCGTCGACGGCCTTCTTGATGTCGCCGCTCCAGTTGCCGAACCAGCGTGCGCCCGCCTTGGTGGAGATGGCGGCCTTGATCTTGTCGGCGGTGCTGCCCGGGTGGTCCTTGACCCAGACCGCGGGGTTGGAGTTCGGGTCGACGTAGAAGCCGTTGGTCTTTTCGAGCGGGTTGCCGTCGGCGGCCATGGCCGGCGAGGCGACCAGGGCCAGCAGCGAGGCGGCCAGCAGACCGAGCGTCTTGATGCGCATGTTCCCGATCTTCGAGCCCTCCCGTACAAGATTCGTACAACCCACGCGTTTCGTCCTCTGAATGCGGTCCTTGCGCGTGCAAGTAACGCGTTCAGAGGACGAAACGCGGGAGGGGGTCAGGCCGAGTAGCCCTTCGGCGGGATCAGGGTGGCGAGCTGGTTGAAGGTGAGCCAGTAGATCTGGTTGCCGCCGAAGTTGGCCGGGTCGGCGATCTTCACCGTCATGTTGTCGCTGTTGTAGCCGATGATCGTGAAGTAGTGGTAGATCGTGTAGTTCGGGTAGCCCGGCGGGTGGTTGTTCGCCGGGGCGACGATGTTCGCGACGATCGCGTAGCCCTTGTCGACGTCGAGGACGATGTCGCGCCACAGGAGGTCGCGCTGCGCCTGGGTCGGCGGGTCGTTCGGCATCTCCTTGGTCTCGTACCAGCCGCCGGCGACGTGGTTGTTGAGGACGCGGGTGACCTGCCCGATCCAGTCGGTGCCGTTCGTGGTGGTCGGCAGTTCGTTCGCGAGCTGCTGCTGGCTCGGCGGGTTGCCGTTCTTGGCCGAGATGGCGATCCGGGTCGCGGCCGGGCCGCACCAGTACCCGGTCTCCTGGATCTGGTACTGGATGTCGAGCTCCGCGGCGGCCTTGACCCCTTCGACCTTGGCGGGCGGCGCCATCGCGTTCACGTCGACGGCATCGCCCGCCTGGGCCACCGCCGGAGCGGTGATCAAGGCGGACGCCGCGAGCGCGGCGACGACCACGGTCCTGAATCGACGCATGGTAATCCTTCCCCAGCTTCACTTTTGAATGGTGAATTGGGAACATGATCGCCGGTCCCGCGGCTTTTGTCTGCGGCTTCACCTGCGCTTTCCCCGGTCGGCCCACGACGAAAGTAGGATCGGATGAACGCTTCGAGGCTCATCGGGCAATAGCGATCGTGCAGGTGATGAAAGACGATCACGAGCAGGCCGGCTCGCGTGGACTGGACAGGCCTGATCTCGGCGGCCCCGATCCCGCACCCGTCTTCGGCATGCTCTTCGACGCCCACGCGGCCCCGCTGCAGCGCTATCTCGCGCGCCGCGTCGGCACGGAGACCGCGCACGACCTCGTCGCCGAAACGTTCCTCGTGGCGCTCCGGCGACGCGAGACGTACCGCCCGGAGGCCGGGACGGCTCGGGCGTGGCTCTACGGCATCGCGACGAACCTGCTGCGGCATCATGTCCGCACCGAGATGAGGGCTCTCAACGCGACGGCCCGGCTCGCGGCCGCCGATCAGGCGGTCTCGGCCGGGCACGACGGCCGCGTCGCCGAGCGGGTCGACGCCCAGTCCCGCGCCGCCCAGCTGGCGGGCGCGCTGGCCGAGCTGAGCGTCGCGGACCGCGACACCCTGCTCCTGGTGTCGTGGGCGGGCCTGGATCCCGGCGAGGTCGCCGAGGCGCTGGGGATTCCCGCCGGGACGGTGAGATCGCGGCTGCACCGGATCCGGAGATGGCTGCGCGCCAACGCACCGGAGTCCACAAAGGACGGATCGAGCAAAAAGGAGGAGGGCGAAAGTGCACGGCGATAGCGTCAGGAAGGTGTGGTCGGAGGCCGAACTCGACGAGGCACTCGCCGACCTCCACGCCGGACCGGAAACCCGGCGGGACGAACTGTCCCGGGCCAGGGCGGCACTGCTGCGCGCCGCGGGCGAGGTCGAGGACGACCAGCTCCCGACGCTCGCGCCCCCGGTGAGGAAACGGCCCGGCGCGTGGCGATGGATCGCCGCCGCGGCCGCCGCGGCATTGGTGTCCGGCGGTGGGATCGTGGCGACGAACGTCTTCACCGGCGACAGCGGCCCCGACCCCGCGGACCAGTCGGTCGTCGCCGCCGGTGAAGACGCGCTCGAATCCCTTCGCGGCGACAACTTCCCGCTTCGCGACGACCAGTACCGGCTCGTCACGGAATCCACTTGGACGACGCGCGTCACCAAGTCCGGGCTGGTCTATCAGACCCACGAGATCCTCGAACGCTGGTTGCCTGCCCCGAGCTGGAAGCCGTTCAAGACACGGTTCACCGGCACCGGCGAGATCCGCTGGATCAAGGGCGACTACAAGATGGCGATGACGAACGGGGAAGCCCTGCCGGGCCCCTCGTCGACGGTCACCGAGGGCGAGCTCCCGGCTCGGCCCACCACGACCTCGGTGCCGCCGCCGCGGGCCACCACCACGCCTCCGGTCCTGCCGCCCAGTGACCGCCTGCCCGCCGAGAGCGGGTGGACGAACCCCACGCCGGAGTTCCTCGGCGAACTCCCCACCGACGCGTCGAAGATGGCCGAGCGGCTCCGCCACGACGGTCTCTGGCCGGACGGCCGCCAGGCGGGACAGCCGAACTCGACCCACGAAATGTTCGAGATGGCCTTCAACATGCTCCGCTCGGCCCAGGGCTTCGGCGCGCAACGGGTGGCTCTGTGCAAAGCGCTCGCGAAGATGCCCGGCGTCACCGTGGCGGCCGTGGCGACTCCCGACGGGCGGCCCGCGCTGGCGTTCTCCGTCGTGCTGCCGGACCAGACGCGCACGTTCACCGTCGACCGGGCGACCGCGGCCGTCGTCGGGAACCGCGCCGTCCGGCCCTCCGGCGAGAACGAGGACTGGCCGGGACTGACCTTGTTCGACACGACGATCTCGGTGACGATCACCAACGACGGCGGCCCCTAACGCGCGTGCTTCGCCGCGTTGAGCGCGCTTCCGACGTCCGAGACCTCCAGCACCCGGATACCCGGCGGGATCTTGCCGGAATCCGGCGGCACCAGCGCGTACGTGAAACCGAGCCGGGCGGCCTCCGCGAGCCGCCGCCCGACGCTCGGCACCCGCCGGACCTCACCGGAGAGCCCGACCTCGCCCATCGCGACGAGTTTGGGCGAGAGCGGCGTGTCCCGCGCCGACGACATCAGCGCCAGCACCACCGCGAGGTCGATACCGGGCTCGGTGATCTTCATGCCGCCGACCGTCGCGACGTAGACGTCCTTGTCGCCGACCTTGATCCCCGCCCGCTTCTCCACCACGGCCAGCACCATCGCGACGCGTGCCGAATCGAGGCCGCTCACCGCGCGCCGGGGCTGCGGTGACTGGGTCGCCGACACGAGCGCCTGCACCTCGCCCAGCAGCGGCCGCTTGCCCTCCATGGTCACCGTCACCGCCGTGCCCGCGACCGGCTCCGCGGTATGACTGAGGAACAGCCCCGACGGGTCGGGCACGCCGACGATGCCCTCCTCGACCAGCTCGAAGCAGCCGATCTCGTCGGCGGCGCCGAAGCGGTTCTTGATGCCGCGCAGCATCCGCAGCGTCGAATGCTTGTCTCCCTCGAACTGCAGGACGACGTCGACCAGGTGCTCCAGCACCCTCGGCCCGGCGACCGAACCGTCCTTCGTGACGTGGCCGACCAGCACGATCGGCAGGCCGCGTTCCTTGGCCAGCGCGACCAGCCCGGACGTGACCGCGCGGACCTGGGTGACCCCGCCCGGCGCGCCCTCCACCTGCGGCGAGGCCATGGTCTGGACCGAGTCGACGATCAGCACCCCCGGCTTGACCGCGTCGACGTGGCCGAGGATCGCGGAGAGATCGCTCTCGGCCGCGAGGAACATCTCGTCGTGGACGTTGCCGGTGCGCTCGGCACGCAGGCGCACCTGACCCGCCGACTCCTCGCCCGTGACGTACAGCGCGCGGCCGGCGGTGGCCGCCCATTGGTAGGCGACCTCCAGCAGGAGGGTTGACTTGCCGACACCGGGCTCCCCGGCGAGCAGGATGACCGCGCCCGGCACGAACCCGCCGCCGAGGACGCGGTCCAGCTCGGAGACGCCGGTGGGCTTCGCGCGCGCCGTCTCGACGTCGACCTCGCCGATCGGACGCGCCGGGGCACTGGGCGCGCCCGCCGCGACCCTGGCTATCGCGGGACGGGCGTCGCCGCGCTCCTCGAGCGTTCCCCACGCCTGACATTCGGGGCAGCGCCCGACCCACTTCGGCGCCTCGTACCCGCATTCACCGCAGCGGTAGGTACTGCCTTTCTTGACCACCCCGCGAGGCTAGCGGCCACCACCGACAAACCCCGGCAGCGACAGGTACATGAAGGCCCCCTTCCTGTACCTAGGCGCAAGGAAGGGGGCCTTCATGTACTTACGAGGGAGCTAGTGCCCGCCGCCTTCGGCCTTGGGCTTCTCCGGCGCGGGCGCCCGGCTGCCCGGGTGCGACGGCGCCGCGACCGGCAGGTCGACGGTGATCGAGCCGGCGTTCTTGAAGACGAAGGTGACCTTGATGGTCTGGCCCGCCCACACCGGCTGCTTCAGCCCCTGCAGGACGATCGTGGCCTTGCCCACCTGGTCCGGCGCGTTGGTCGTCTCCGGGCCCGCGGACGGCGTGACCGTCCCGGCGGAGCTCGACGGGGCACCGGAAGACGAGGGCGCACCCGAGGACGAAGCCGGCGCGGAGGACGCCGGGGCGCTCGTCGGTGCGACCTCCTTGGTCGACTCGACCGAGTCGGACGGGCCGATCACGAGCGCGTGGCTCGCCACGACGACCTTGGCGCCGGTGATCTTGGCGTCACCGGTGGCGGCTTCGGAGGAGACGGAGACGAGCTCGTCGTCCAGCTTGCCCTGGTTCACGATGGTCAGCGTCAGCGGCGCGGCGGCACCGGCCGGGTACGCCTGCCCCTCGGTCGGGAACTGGAGCGCGGCGTTCCGCAGCACCAGGTCCTTCGCCTGCGCGTACGTCCCGTTGACCGCGGGCTGCTGCGAGTCGGTCTGGGTGATCTGACCAGCACCGCAGCCGGCGAGCACGAGCGCGGCGCCGAGCGCCAGCACACCTGCGCCGAACACGCGACGATTCTGCAGCCTCACGTCGGAGTCCTTCCATCTCACGGCCTCTTCACCGCGAAGACTAGCCGGGCGCCTTCGCGGGCCAAGAACCCGGTGCGTGTTGACACCCCACCAATGCGGTGACGTGCCCAAGATCAACCGTCCACAAAGGATTTGGAAATCGTTCGCTTCTCACCAGCGTGAGCATGGGCGAATTGGGTTTGTCAACCCCCGGGCGGACCACCGTCAGGCCGCTGACCTGCGACGACGATCGCGGGCCACTAGGTGGGCCTCGTCGGCACGTGCTAAGATGAATTCAGCGAAAGGGGCAGAGGACACATGGTTTTCAAGGTCGGAGAGACCGTCGTCTACCCGCACCACGGTGCCGCACTCATCGAAGCCATCGAGACCCGCGTGATCAAGGGCGAGGAGAAGAAGTACCTCGTCCTCAAAGTCGCGCAAGGGGATCTTACGGTTCGCGTGCCCGCAGACAACGCCGAGATCGTCGGCGTTCGTGATGTCGTCGGGCAAGAAGGACTGGACAAGGTTTTCGACGTTCTGCGTGCTCCGCACACCGAAGAGCCCACCAACTGGTCTCGTCGGTACAAGGCCAACCTCGAGAAGCTCGCCTCCGGCGATGTGAACAAGGTGGCCGAAGTGGTGCGCGACCTCTGGCGGCGAGAGAAGGACCGCGGACTTTCAGCCGGCGAGAAGCGCATGCTGGCGAAGGCGCGGCAAATTCTGGTCAGCGAGCTGGCGCTCGCGGAGGGCACCGACGAGGACAAGGCTGAAGTCCTCCTCGACGAAGTTCTGGAAACCGCGGCAGTCTGAACCGGCGGGTGTCCCACGCCAGGTGAGGCTGCGGGGGATACCTCTACGATCGCGCACATATGAGCACCGTCCATATGAGCACAATCGTGTTCGTCACTGTCGTTCGACACCATGCCTCCGACGCGGAGCTCGCTCTCGCGCCGGTGAATGGTGAAGCGCTACTCACGCACACTGTGCGGGGGCTGCTCGCTCTGCCGGATCTCGATCTGGTGGTCGTAGCGGCCCCCGAGCGGTGTGCTGATTTGTTTTCGGCCGCTTTGAGCGGCTTCGAGGAGCGTTGCCGGATAGTACCCGGCTCGTCGCTCAAGCATGCTTTCGACACCGTCGAAAAAGAGATCACCGGGAATCCGGTCTTCCTCGTTCACGACGCCTTGCGCGCCTTCACTCCCCCGGACACGGTCCGTGCCGTCGCGGACGCGGTCCGTGCGGGTTCGCCTTTCGTGGTCCCGGTGCTGCCGATGGCGGACACCGTGAAGGTGACTGATGCGGCGAAAGTGATTACAGGGACCGAAGACCGTGCCTATCTGCGTACGGCGCAAACCCCGCTCGGCTTCACTCGTGAGACTTTTCTCTCGTATGCCGCCAAGCCGTCCCTCTACGGCGCGCACACCATCGCCGGGCACCCGGACGCGATGCGCGTCACCAATCCGTTCGAACTGAAACTGGCCGAGGCGATCGCTCGGGCCGGGGAAGCAGAGGAAACCCTGTGAGGATCGGGAACGGCGTCGACGTCCACCCCGTCGAGGCGGGCCGCGAATGCTGGGTCGCCGGGCTCTTCTGGCCCGGCGTCGACGGTTGCGCGGGCCATTCCGACGGCGACGTCGCCGCGCACGCGTTGTGCGACGCGCTGCTGTCCGCGGCCGGGCTCGGTGATCTCGGCGCGGTGTTCGGCACCGGCGATCCGCGCTGGGCAGGCAAGCACGGCGTCGAATTCCTCGAGGAGGCGCGGCGTCTGATCGAGGCGGACGGATGGACCGTCGGGAACGCGACCGTCCAGATCGTGGGCAACGCGCCGCGCGTCGGGAAGCGCCGCGAAGAGGCCCAGGCGGTGTTGAGCGAGGCCGTCGGCGGGCCGGTGAGCGTCTCCGGGACGACGACCGACGGGCTCGGCCTGACCGGACGCGGCGAGGGCATCGCGGCGTTCGCGACGGCGCTGCTGCTGCCCTCGCAGGAATAGCCGCGGCCGGAAGCCGGTTCGGGCTGTCATGGCAGTCACACTTCCCGAACCGGTTCGCGAACTGGTGGACGGCAAGAACTTCGCGACCGTGGCCACGCTGGACGCCGACGGCGGCCCGCAGACCTCGGTCGTCTGGGTGGGCCTCGACGACGGCGATCTGGTCTTCAGCGCCACCGAAGACCGGCTGAAGGTGCGAAACCTGCGCCGCGATCCGCGCGCGAGCGTGTCGATCACCGACGCGGAGAACCCGTACCGGCACACGCAGCTGCGCGGCACGGTCACGATCACCCCGGATCCCGGGAAGGTGCTGCCGAAGGCGCTCAGCCACAAGTACCTCGGCCAGGACCCGCCGCCGGAAGGCGACGACGTCGAGCGGGTGATCGTCCGCCTGCGCGTCGAACGGATCGCCGGGAACGTCCGGTGATCAGGCTGCCTAGGATTCAGCCATGGGTGTGACCTTCAACGACGCGACCAAGAAACTCCTCGACGGCAACAACTTCCCGGTGCTGGCGACCATCAACGCCGACGGCTCCGCGCAGACGTCCGTGCTGTGGGCGAAGCGGGACGGCGACACGGTGATCTTCGCGACCGTCCGCGGCCGTCTCAAGGAGCGGAACATGGCCAGGGACCCGCGGGTGTCCGTCTCGGTCTTCGACCAGGAGAACCCGTACGACTACGTCGAGATCCGCGGCACCGTGGAGATGACCGACGAGGGCGGGCGGGAGCTGATCAACGAGCTGTCGCACAAGTACCTCGGCAAGGACTACCCGGAGGAGCCGGCGGAGGTCGTCCGGGTACTGGTCCGGATCACGCCCACCAAGATCACCGGCAACGCCGCCTGACCCGCCCTCGTGAGTGGCGAGGACGGTTCTAACCGTCCTTACCACTCACGAGGACCGGCTAATGTGGACCTCGTGACCTTTCGCGCTGTGTTGTTCGACTTCTCCGGCACGGTCTTCCGGCTCGAACAGGACGAGACCTGGCTCGCCGACCTCACCGACCACGAGGGCGAGAGCCTGGACATCGAGGCCCAGACCGAACTGATGCGCCGGATGACCGCGCCGGTCGGGCAGGTCGTCGATCTCGACGAGGAGCACCTGTACGCCTGGAACCACCGCGACCGCGACCCGGTGCTCCACCGGAAGGTGTACCTCGAGGTCCTCAAGCAGTCCGGAGTGCCGCACGCCGACCAGGCCGTCGCGCTCTACACACGACTGATCGATCCCACCCAGTGGACGCCGTACCCGGACACCGAGGCCGCCCTCAAGGGCGCGTCGGGAAAGGGCGTGAAGGTCGGGGTGCTGAGCAACATCGCTTTCGACATCCGGCCCGCGTTCGCCCGCCGGGGCTGGGACGCCTACGTCGACGAGTTCATCCTGTCGTTCGAGGTCGGAGCGGTGAAGCCGGAGCCGGAGATCTTCCGCGCGGCCGTCGAGCGGCTCGGCGTCGACCCGGCGGAAACGCTCATGGTCGGCGACAGCGAGGAAGCGGACGGCGCCGCGCGCGACATCGGCTGCGCGTTCGCGCTGGTAGAGCCGCTGCCGACGACCGAGCGGCCGGACGCCCTGCTCAGCGCCCTGCGCGCCCATAACGTGCTGTAATACGGTCACTGCGACACCGCTCACGCCGACCCCGTACCCTTTTAGGGTGGCACTACACCTCTATGACACGGCGACCCGGAGCGTGCGGGAATTCCATCCCGCCCGTAGCGGAACGGCGTCCATGTACGTGTGTGGTGCCACCGTGCAGGGCATCCCGCATATCGGCCACGTCCGCGGCGCGCTGAACTACGACGTCCTGCGTCGCTGGCTCGTCCACAGTGGACTCGACGTGCTGATGGTCCGCAACGTCACCGACATCGACGACAAGATCCTCACCAAGGCCGCCGCGGCGGATCGTCCCTGGTGGGAGTGGGCGGCCACGCACGAGCGCGCCTTCGAGTCGGCGTACGAGGCGCTGGGCTGCTTGCCCCCTTCGATCGCTCCTCGGGCGACCGGCCACGTCACGCAGATGGTCGAGCTGATGCAGCGGCTGATCGACGGCGGGCACGCCTACGCCTCGGGCGGCGACGTGTACTTCTCGGTCAAGGCGTTCGACGGCTACGGCGATCTCTCCGGCCAGAAGCTCGACGAGGTCCAGCAGGGCGAGAGCCTCGGCGAGGGCAAACGCGACCCGCGCGACTTCACGCTGTGGAAGAGCGCGAAGCCGGGCGAGCCGTCGTGGCCGACGCCGTGGGGCGCCGGCCGTCCCGGCTGGCACCTCGAATGCTCGGCGATGGCGACCGCGTACCTCGGCGCCGAGTTCGACATCCACGGCGGCGGCGTCGACCTGGTGTTCCCGCACCACGAGAACGAGCGCGCCCAGTCGAACGCGGCGGGTGACCCGTTCGCGCGGTTCTGGCTGCACAACGCCTGGGTGACCATGTCCGGCGAGAAGATGTCGAAGTCGCTGGGCAACACGGTCTCGATCCCGGAGATGCTGCGCGAGTACCGCGCGCCCGAACTGCGGTACTACCTCGTCCAGCCGCACTACCGGTCGACGATCGAGTACTCCCCAGGGGCACTCACCGAGGCCGCGCAGGGCTACCGGCGGATCGAGCAGTTCCTCCGCCGGACCGCGAGCAGCGCCGGCACCGTGCACCTCGGCGAGATCCAGGCGGGGTTCGCCGCCGCCCTCGACGACGACCTGGCCACCCCGCAGGCGTTCGCCGTGCTGCACAACACGGTCCGGGACGGTAACGCGGCCCTCGACGCGGCCGACAATCCCAAGGCACTCGAAATCGCCGCCTCCGTGCGCGCGATGACCGACGTGCTCGGCCTCGACCCGCTCTCCGCGCGCTGGTCCGAGGCGGGCGGCAATGAGACGCCCACCCGGCAGGCGCTGTCCGATCTCGTGGAAGGGCTGCTCACCGAACGGCAGCAGGCCCGCGCCGACAAGGACTTCGCCCGTGCGGACGCCGCGCGTGACCGCCTCCAGCAGGCGGGCATCGTGGTGGAGGACACGCCGAACGGTCCACAGTGGACCGTCAAGGACGTCTGACCCTTACTCGGTTTCTAGCTCAAGGATTCTCACTGATGGCAGGCAACTCCCGGCGCCAGGGCGCTATTCGCAAGCCCGGCACGAAGAAGGGTCAGGTCGTCGGCTCCGGCGGCCAGCGCCGGAAGGGCCTCGAAGGCAAGGGCCCGACCCCCAAGGCCGAGGACCGGCCCGGGCACAAGGCGTACCGGATGGCCAACGCGCGTGACCGCAAGGACCAGGCGCGGCAGAAGAAGGCCGACAAGCCGGAACTGATCGCCGGGCGCAACCCGGTGGTCGAGGCGCTGCGCGCCGACGTGCCCGCGACCGCGCTGTACGTGGCGATCAACATCGAGATCGACGACCGCGTCAACGAGGCCGTCCGGCTCGCCGGCGACAAGGGCATCTCGATCCTGGAGATCCCGCGCGAGGAACTGGACCGCAAGACCAACCGGGCCATGCACCAGGGCCTCGGCCTGCAGGTCCCGCCGTTCGTCTACGCCGACCCGCGCGACCTGATGGCCGTCGCGAAGGACTCCGGGCAGACCCCGCTGTTCGTCGCGCTCGACGGCGTCACCGACCCGCGCAACCTCGGCGCGGTGATCCGCTCGGCCGCCGCGTTCGGCGCGCAGGGTGTCCTGCTGCCGGAGCGGCGCAGCGCGGGCATGACCGCGGTCGCGTGGCGGACCTCCGCCGGCACCGCGGCCAAGCTGCCGATCGCCGTCGCGACCAACCTGACCCGTCAGCTGAAGGCGTGGAAGGACGAGGGCCTGATGGTCGTCGGCCTCGACGCGGACGGCTCGGTCGACATCGACGAACTGGACCTCGCGGCGGATCCGCTGGTCATCGTGCTCGGCTCCGAGGGCCGCGGCCTGTCCCGGCTGGTGCGCGAGACCTGCGACGCGACCGTCTCGATCCCGATGGCGGCCGGCGTCGAATCGCTCAACGCGTCGGTCGCGGCCGGAGTGCTGCTGGCCGAGGTGGCGCGCCGTCGTCGTATCGCGGGACGTGTCTGACCCCGCACTTCGTCACACGGTGCGGGAACCTCAGGCTAAGGTCACCAGCGGATAACGCGTAAACCGCCTGGGGGACCCCGCACCGATGTCGTTCATTTCGCCGCTGTTCCTGTGGTACTTCATGCCGGCGGTCCTGCTCGCCGTGCTGGTGTGCCCGCGCGGCTGGCGGAACGGCATCGTCGCGGTCGGCAGCCTGATCTTCTACGCCACCGGCGCCGGGCCGTACACGCTCGTGCTGCTCGGCTGCATGGTGGTCAACTTCTTCGCCGGGCCCGCGCTGGAGCCGAACGCGTGGGATCTGCAGAACAAACGGCGCAAACGGCTGCTGCTCGGCGTCATCGGCCTGAACGTCGGCATGCTGCTGATCTGGAAGTACGCGGGGTTCGCGACCCAGCAGATCGCGGCCGTGACGCACTGGTTCGGCGGCGGCTTCCCGGTGGCCGACCTGGTCATCCCGATCGGCATCTCGTTCTACACGTTCCACCACATCTCGTACGTCGTGGACATCTACCGCGGTGAACGCCGCGCCCTGCGCGACCCGGTGTCGTTCGCCGCGTACATCGCGATGTTCCCGCAGCTGGTGGCGGGGCCGATCGTGCGGTACCGCGAGATCGCCGACCAGCTGCCGCAGCAGCGGTCGCACCGCCTCGACGACATCGCCGCCGGGTTCCCGCGGTTCGCGCTGGGGCTGTGCAAGAAGACGATCATCGCGGACTCGCTCAGCCCGATGGTGGACGCCTGCTTCAACACACCACCGGACCAGATGACCTTCGCGATCGCCTGGCTCGGCGCGATCGGGTACACGCTGCAGCTGTTCTTCGACTTCTCCGGCTACTCCGACATGGCGATCGGGCTCGGCCGCATGCTCGGCTTCCGGCTGCCGGAGAACTTCGCGAGACCGTACTCGTCGGTGACCATCACCGAATTCTGGCGACGCTGGCACATGTCGCTGTCCCGCTGGTTCCGCGACTACGTCTACATCCCGCTGGGCGGCAACCGCACCGGCGCCGGGCACACCTACCGGAACCTGTGCATCGTGTTCGTGCTGACCGGGTTCTGGCACGGCGCGCAGTGGACGTTCCTGATCTGGGGCATCTACCACGGCGCGCTGCTGATCGTGGAACGCGCTTTCGGCTACGACGCCACCCCGAAGTCGCGGGCCGCCCGCATCGGCCGCCGCGCGCTGACGCTCGTGCTCGTGGTGTTCGGCTGGGTGTTCTTCCGCGCGAAGGACCTGCCGCACGCGCTCGGCATGATCGGGCACATGGTGCTGCCGGACTTCACCGGGCTCACCGACGTCGTCGAGAGCGCGGTGACCAACCAGCGGCTGGTCATCCTGCTGTGCGCGCTGGCGATCGTGTTCCTGCCCGCGCATCCGGTGACCGGGCCGCTGCTGGAGTCCTCACGGAGCCGCCCCGCGACGGCGTTGCGGATCGGCGTGATGACCGTCGGGCTGGTGTACGCGGCCATCCTGATCGCGACCGGGACGTTCAGCCCGTTCCTCTACTACCAGTTCTGACGGAGCCGAAATGACCGACCTGTCCAGCCAGCCCGGCGTGATCCCCTACGTCGACAACCACGACGGCCCGCGCCGCCTGCTCACCGTCGAGGTACGCCCGTTCCCGTCGACCATGGTGCCGTACGCGCCCCTCGTGAGCATCGACGGCAGGCAGTACGTGGTCTCCTGGGGCGCGGTCACGTTCGAGATCCCCGCCGACCGGAACGTCCATGTCAGCGCGCATCTGCATACCAACTACGGATCAGAGGCCGCCGCGACCCCGTTCGCGTCGATCGTCCTGGCTCCGCATCAGGAGCCGGTCCGGCTGACCACCCAGTTCACCGGCAAGGGTGGTTCGATGTTCCCGGTCGGCTAGCTTGGCCCCATGACCGACGGCTGGAAGCGGGATCGCATCGGTTCGGCGCTGCGCGGGGAGAACCCGACCGTGCTGCGGCGCCTGGACGCGGGTTTCGCGGTGATCGGCGATACGCAGTTCCTGCCGGGCTACTGCGTCCTGCTGGCCGATTCACCCGCCGTCGGCAGGCTGACCGATCTAGCGCGGCCGCGACGGCTGGAGTTCCTGGCGGACCTGGATCTGCTCGGCGAGGCGGTCGAAAACGTCTGCGCGCGAAGGGATCCGGGCTTCCGCCGGGTGAATCTGGAGATCCTCGGCAATACGGATCCGTTCCTGCACGCGCATGTCTGGCCGCGGTACGACTGGGAACCGGCCGACGTGGTCGGACGGCCGGTCTGGCTTCATCCGGCGGAGAACTGGGCCGCTTCGCTCGGGCCTCAGCACGACTCGCTGCGCTCCGAACTGACCGCCGAGATCGACAGGCTGCGGGCCTGAGCACGCCGAGAGTGCCCCGCGAGGCACTCTCGGCGTCGTTTCACAGGAGGTCGATCAGCATTTCGGCGAAGACCCGCGGCCGGCTGAAGTAGCCGACGTGCGACGAGGCCAAGGTGTGCACCTCGAACGGGTTGTGCGGAGTGAGCTCGTCGGCTTTGCGGATCATGTGGTCCTGGACGGCCGGGGTGATGCCGTGGTCCTCGGCGAGGCGAACGTAGGTGTGCGGGACACGTCCCCACCCGTCCGCCTGGACCAACGCGCCCGGCTCGAGCACCGCGTAGTTCTCGTCCGGATCCAGGGAGTCCAGCAGCAGCCGGAACTGGTGGTCGGTGGAGTCGGCCATGATGGCGGCCTTCAACCCGGCGAACAACTCCGGGTCGCCGTGGGCGCTACGCCAGTTCAGCCGGGCCACACCGGGTTCGTCCACGTCCGGCACGGTGATCCGTGCCGCGAGCGCGTCCAGCAGGTTGTCGTCGACCACGTCCCACGGCTCGGTGAGCATGGCCGGGTCGCTGAGACAGAGCGCGGAGAGGTAGACGACCCGGTCGAGCAGTTCCGGCGCGGCGTTGGCGACGGCGCTGATCGTCAACCCGCCGAGGCTGTTGCCGACCAGGACGACCGGTCCCCTGCCGTCGAGGCGCCGCAGCGTGTCCACCACGTGCTTCACGTTGTCCTGCAACGTGATTCCGCGCAGCGGGGAAGGAGCGGCCGCCAATGCGGCGAGATCCTGGGGCTGGCGGTAGTAGGCGGCGGGGCTGTCCGCCAGGTCGCCGTGGCCGGGCAGGTCGACGGCGTGCGAACGGTATCCGAGCACTGCCAGCTCGTTCTGCAACGGACCCCAGGCCCGCGCGTTACTGGAGCCGCCGTGAACGAAGACGAAAATGGGGCGCGAAAGTGCGCGCATGGTGAAAGATCCTTGTCATCCTTGGCGAACGATGGACGTGGACCTCGACACCGCCGAGAAGCGGCACCAGGTCAGCGCGTCGACCGAAGGCGAAGGGCCTGCCAGTTGTGGATGACGGAGCACATGACGATCATCCTAGCCGCGGACGGCACCGGACGCCTCTGCTTTACCGGATGCCGACGATCGGGCCGCGTCGAGCACCAGCTGGGCGAACTCCTCGCCGCGCACCATCGGCAGGTAGTGCCCCGCCTTCGGGACGGTGACGAGCCTGCCGTCGGCGCAGGCGTCGAGAAAGCGGCGTTCATGGCGCCTGAAGTGGTCGCGTGAGCCGTTGATGAGCCAAGTGGGGCCCGGATAGGCCGCCAGGTCCGCGAGCACGTCGAAGTCCGCGAAGGCCTCGGCGACGTCCGGGATGACCTCGGTCGCGATGCCGCCGCCGATCACCGCTTCGGCGAGTTTCGGCGGCAGGGTGCTTTGGAACTGCCATCGGCTCAGGCGTTCGCCCTGGTCCGGCAGCCGCATGAGCAAGCGGTGCGCCAAGCGAAACGGAGTCTCCAAAGCCTTGCCGGGCAAGAACGTCGAACCGGCGACGACAAGGCCCGCCACGCGCTCCGGATACCGCGCGGCCGCGGCGATGGTGAGGTAGCCGCCGAGGGAATGGCCGACGACCAGCGCGGGTTCGTCGATGGCTTCGGCGATCGCGTCCGCCGCCGCGGCCAGGGTGAACCGCTCTCCCCGGCGGGAGCCGTGGCCTGGGAGATCGACCGCTTTCGCGCGATGTCCGAGCAGGTGGAGTTGCTCGGTCCAGGCGGCGCCGCTGAGCCGGATGCCGTGGACGAAGACGACGGGAACCATGGATGACCTCCTGTTTGCAACGCACCGTTGCGTTGCAAAGTACGCCCGATCGCCGCGCAACGCAACGGTGCGTTGTACTCTCTGGCGGTGAGCACTCGGAACGGCCCTCGCAAGGCTGAGGCGATCTTCGCCGCCACACTCGAACTCCTGGCGGAGCACGGCTACGACAAGCTCGCCATCGAGGCCGTCGCCGCGCGGTCCGGCGTCAACAAGACGACGTTGTACCGCTGGTGGCCGTCGAAGGACGCGCTCCTGGCCGCCGCGCTGCGCGATTCGGGCCTGTTCGCCGTCGACGTCCCGGACACCGGCGGCCTGCGCGGCGATCTTCTCGCCGTGGCAACGCAAATCCATCGTTTGCTGACTTCGGAGCGCACCGCGCCGGTCGTCACGGCAGCCCTGACGGCGAGCCCCCGGCGTCCGGAACTCGGTGACGTGGCACGGAGTTTCTTCGCCGACCGCATGGCACGCGAAGAGCCGATCTTCGACCGGGCCACCGCGAGAGGCGAACTGCGCGCCGGCGTCGATCCGGTGCTGATCATGGATCTGCTGGCGGGGGCGATCTGGTTCCGATTACTGCTGCGCGGCGGCGAGGCCGATGCGAAATTCCTCGAACAGGTCGTCGACACAGTACTGGGCGGTGCCGCGTGAAAATCACACTGAAGATCGAATCCGATTGCCTTGAGGATTATCTCGCCGCCGACGCGGTCGTCGATCACGATCATCCGCTGATCCGCGAAACGGCTGACAGCCTGCCACCGACCGGCGGCACCGAGGTCGACGTGATTCGTTCGATGTTTCACTTCGTGCGCGACGACATCGACCATACGGTGGACGCCGCCGATTCCCGCGTCACCCTTATGGCCTCCGAAGTTCTGCGCGAGCGGGTCGGGCTCTGCTACGCGAAGGCCCACCTGCTGGCCGCTTTGCTGCGCAGCCAAGGCATCCCGGCCGGGTTCTGTTATCAGCGGATCGGCGTCCTGCACGGGCTCAACGCCGTGTACCTCGCCGGCCTGGACCGCTGGATCCGGCTGGACCCGAGGGGCAACAAAAACGGCGCGGACGCGCACTTTCCTTTCCTACGAGCGAGTCAGCCGGAAGACGAACGGCTCGCCTGGACGCTGGACCCGTCGAAGGGCGAGATCGACTTCCCCACGGTGTACGCCACACCGTCTTCGGCCGTCGTCGAAACCTTGTCGTCCGCGAAGCCCGGTCCCGCGTGGTACGAAGGAATCCTTCCGCACGCTCCGTGAGTGGTTTTTCCGCGATCCGGCGAAACCTCCGATGCGAAACCGGCATCGCCGAGCGTCACATTCGTTGTTGGTCCCTTTCCCCCGATTTTCTTATTTCGACATTGTCACGATGCGCGTAGAGTAACTCCCCGCACTCGAACAGATACGCACTGCGTTCGTCCGTTCGGGTGCTGATCAAGGAGGTGACCCTCGTGCCCGCGGAAGCCGACCGGCTCCGCCGTACCCCGTTGCAAGAGATCTTCTGGACCAGGACGAGTCTTCTGCTCACCGTACTGGTCGTCGTCGCGGGCTTCAGCCTGTGGATCTCCAGCATGATGGATCCCGGCGCCGGCAAGACACTGCTCACTTCACTGGGCACCGGCACCCTGATCTCCGCGGTGGTCGGCTTCGGCCAGACCCTGATCACCGCCACCGCGTCACAACGCGCGATGGTGACCCCGGTGATCGAGGAAAGCCGACGAGCGCTGGAAGCGCTCAGCGCCGAATACCGTTCGCTCAACAAGGAATTCTTCCCCACCCACGTCTTCGAAGCGACCACCGATCCGGATCCGTTGTTCAACCGGGTCATGACCGAAGACCTCGACGTGGCCAGGCACTACTTCTTCCGCGGGTTCTCCGGCAGGCATGCCGCGGCCCGATTGCTGTTGTCCCGCACCGAAAGGGAGCTCCGCGTGGTCATCGCCGACCCACGCGACGAGGGCGCGATCGGTGGCAGGGCGCGTTATCTCCTGCGCAGCGAAGAAGCGGGCGTGGACTACGAGACGATCCGGTCGCGGCTCAACGACGAGATCAGCATCGGCCTGGTCGGGTTGTTCCTGGCGCGCAGCCGGTGCTCGCTGGTGGACATCACCGTCGTCGCCGACCCGCCCTTGGACCGGCTCGAAGTGTTCGACGAGAGCGTCTGGGTGACCTTGTACAGCGACATCCGCGGTGCGACCACGCTGTATCCGCGAACGCTGCGGTTCAGCGAAGGATCCTTCCTGTACAACAAGGAACGCTCCGAGTTCCTGCGCGTGTCCCAGTCCCGGTCCGGACGGCACTTCCGCATCTCCACGACGACGACGCGGGCGGATTTCCTCGCCCTGTACGAAAAGATCACCGGCTCTCCCCTGTCCGAAGAGAACTTCCTCGAACTGGAAGGGAAATTCCATTCCTTCCGGAAGGAGTTCACCACACTCGCCGAGTTGAACCCCTGACCTCTCGGCGTCGCAGAGCACTAGATTTGAGGAGCTGAAGTTGCTCACTCGCTTGTCCCCCCTCACCCAGCTCTCCGCGCTGCTCCGGACCACGGACCTGCCACTGGCGCAGCACTGGCGGATCGTCGACGGGATCTTCCGCGACTGGACGTCGAGACCAGAGTTGCGCGACGACCTCCGGCGGCATTTGGATTCGCTGAGCCCGGACGAGGCGAGCGCGGTACTGGAGCGGTCCCGGGAGACCACGACCCATTTCGCCTGGTGCCTGCTCGATTGCCCGACAGATCCCTTTTCGGTCTGGCTGCACGAGTACAAGGCGCCGGAGGACTGGCGTGAGGGGTACGCCGATTCCGTGCACAATCACAGATACCACTTCTGCACCACGATCCTCCGTGGCAACTACGTCCACGAGCGTTATTCGACCCTGCGCGACCAGCTTTCCGGATTGATCACATCGGTTCGGTTACGACGTAGCACGCTGTGTCAGACCGGGTCGGTAGGCGTCATGTACGCGGACGAGTTCCATCGGATTCCCGAAGCCACCGAAGGGACTATGACGTTTTTGGTGAAATCACGCCCCGTGAGCGAGTTCAGTCTTTCCTTTGATCCGAAGACCGGGACAGGGCATCGTCACGTTCCGGTTGAGGTCCGATTGGGGGACCTCGCCGGCCGCATCTAACTACACACCGCCGTCGAAGGCGCATACCATTACTCCACCCGTCTGTAAACGGGATCGGAGAGGTGTATGCGCGCGCGAAAGAGCACGATTCCTTCCCACACCCTTGACGCCGTCGAGCGGCACGTCCGGCGATTGTGCTGGCGTTATGCGGACAAACTGCAGTTCCACGGCTGGCACCACGTGAGTTTCGTCCGGGCCAAGGCCGCGGGGTTCGCCGACCACAACGGCGCGGATCGCACCGTCGTCGAGGTGGCGGCGCTGGTGCACGATGTGAACTACATCGTGCTCCGGAACTCCCCCGCGGCCGCCGGACGAGACCTTCGGATGGACATCCTGCGGGAATGCGGTGTCGAGGAGAACGTGGCCCGGTGGGTCGACGAAATCATCGACGAGGCCGAAATGGCCACCAGAGGACGGCATATCTCGCTCGAAGCTCAGGCGTTGAGCGACGCCGACACGCTGTTCAAGGCGCTGCCGGTGACGCCCGTCGTCCTCGCCCACCGCTACCTGCGGGAGAACGGGTTGAGTCTCCGCGAACTGGCGCACAAGATCGTCGGCGAACAACGCGACGTCCACGACAGCGGCTACTACTTCTACAACCCCAAAGCGGCGGAGAGCTACTCGCGCTGGGCGTTGGCGAATCTCCAGTTGTGGCAGTGCATCAAGGAAGCCGTCGACGATCCGACGGTCGTCGAGCTTCTCGACGCGGTGCACGCCGTGGACGCCACGGACTTCGAGGCCGAGCCCGCGGCGTCCTAGGGCGTCAGCGGACGTGCCGTCGCCTTCGCCAGTACGCGAAGCAGACTGCTGCCAGCAACGGCCCCCACAGCAGGAGCGGCACATAGGTGAGTTCGAAGAAGGCGAGCTGCCAACCGTGCATGGAATTCGAGGGGTAGTCGGCCGGGAGCGGGTCGCCCTGGATGGTGAGCCCGGACATCCCGGTGACGAAGGCGGTGGTCCACAGAACGGTCAGGATCGTGGCCCCGAGGGCGGCGGGGAGGATGGCGGCGAAGGGCCGCACCCGTCGGCCGCCGAGGAACGGGATCCAGCGCGGGAGGACCTCTCCCCAGGCGGCGATCAGTCCGATGGCGGTGAAGGCCAGCAGCTCGGAGACGACGGACAAGCCGATGATGTACACCGGCCCCGGCAACCACGACGGGAGCTGGCCCGTGCCGTGTGCGCCGTCGTCGCCGATGTGGAAGACGACGGTCATGATCCGCCACAGGCCGGAGGGCAGCACGACGAAAGGGATGGCGTAGGCGGCGATCCGGGCCCATCGTGGAACTCCGGGCACCGGGGCGTGTGCTCGGGTCCAGGCGGCGCGCAGTCGCCCGGGCGCGGTGGGGTGGTGGACAGTCATGCGTGCTCCTCGGACCATCGGATGCCGATCACTTGATCGGCTCCCACGATCACAGCCGCCACTGCCCGTTGGCGTCCCTCGCCGGTTTGAACCCGCTCCGCCCCGTGGGGGAAGGCGCGTCCCCGGCTACGGCTTTAGCGCTGGCCGTAGCCGCGGAGTTTCTCCACGACGTGCTCGATCTCGTCGGGCGGGAGCAGGTTCGGCGTTCCGGCCGCCCGTGCCGTCAGCCAGACCTGGCAGACCCACTCGAGCTGCTGCGCCCGGCTGTACGCGGAGCCGAGGCTGTCGCCGAAAGTGGTCGTGCCGTGGTTCGCCAGCAGGCAGCCCCGGCGGCCGTCCAGCGCCTCCAGCATGGCTTTGGCGAGCTCCTCGGTGCCGTACGTCGCGTAGGACGCGACGCGGGCTGTCGGACCGATCGCGGCGAGCATGTAGTGGATCGGCGGCACTTCGGTGACGAGGGTGGAGACCGCCGTGGCGTGCACGGAATGCGTGTGCACCACGGCGGAGATCGGTTTGCCGTCCGGATCCGCCGCCTGCCGGTACACCGTGAGGTGCATCGGGAGTTCGCTGGTCGGCTTGAGCCCGCCTTCGACGATTTCGCCGTCCAGGCCGACCACCGGGATGTCCTCTGGCCGCAGCCCGGCGTAGTCGACCCCGGTCGGGGTCACCGCGACCAGCTCGCCCTGCCTCGCGGAGACGTTGCCGGAGGTGCCGACCACGAGCCCGTCCGCGGTCATCCGGCGGGCGAACTCGCAGACCGCCAAGCGTTCTTTGGCCAGGATCACCGTCACAACCTCCAAAGTCCGCGGGCCGCGGCCAGTGAGGCCTGATAGTCGGCATAGCCCTGCTCGTAGAACCCTACGTTCTCGGGCCGGACCTCGACGACGCGCGCGCTCTCCGCCCAGAGCTCCCGGTCGACCGGTTCACCGAGGGCGTCCGCCGCGACGATCACCGCGCCTCGTGCGCCGACCCCGGGATCGCCGGGGATCACGATGGGCCGTCCGAGAACGTCGGCGAAGATCCGGGTCCACTCGAGCGAGCGGACCCCGCCGCCGCAGGCGTACAACGTGCCGGTGAGCCCGGCCGCCTCGAAGCAATGCCTTGCCGCGTAAGCGATCGACTCGCACAATGCCCGGACGATGTCACCACGCTCGCTCTCCAGGCTCAGCCCGGAGAACTGAGCCCTCGCCGAGGCGTCGACGAACGGCGCCCGCTCGCCGGACGCGGAGAGGAACGGAAGCGCGCGGACCCCACCCGCGCCGGGCCCGCTCGCGTCGAGCAGCGAGCCGATCTCCTCGACCTCGATTCCGAACAGGCGGCACATCCAGTCGATCCCCGCCGTGCCGACCATCGCCGGCATCGCCCGCAGGAACTCGCCTTCTTCCGGCGTGCAGAGGAACATCCCCGCGGGCTCGCCTTCCGGATCGAACTCCGCCGAATCGGTCAGAACCTGGCAGGCGAGGGTGGTGCCTGCGGTGAGGATGCCGTCGCCCGGCCGCCGCACACCGGCACCGATGGCACTCGCGGGCAGGTCGAACGGTCCCGCGGTGACGGGCAGCCCGGCCGGGAGACCGAGCAGCCCGGCTCCGCGTTCGTCCAAGCGGAACACGGTCTTCGGCGCCGCCGGCTCCGCGAACAGGCTCCGGCGGTGGGAGAGACCGACGGCCGCGATGACGTCTTCGTCGTAACGCCGGGTGGCCGGATCGAGGAAGGGCAGCGACGCGTCCGACGCGTCGACCGTGATCTCGCCGGTCAGCCGCTGGAGTACCGCGTCGACGCAGTAGCCCGCCACCACCGCCCGGTCCAGCGACTCCGGTTCGTGAGTGTCCAAAAAGGACATGATGGCCGCGGCGCAACCGGGGAACATTCCCGACGCCGTGCGCCGGAACACTTCCCTGGTCACTCCGCCCTCCTGCCATCGGGCGAGCACCGAGTTCGCCCGGCCGTCGAGCCAGGAGATCGCCGGGCGCACGGCCTCGCCGGATTCGTCGCGCAGCCACAGCCCGTCGCCCTGACCGGTGAGGGCCAGTGCGGTGACCGGGCCGTCGAGCCCGCCGGCGACCTCGCGCACCACCGTCGCCACGGTGCCCAGCACCTGGTCGAGGTCCTGTTCGACCAGCCCGCCCGGCAGGTGGTGCACCTCGGACGTGGTGCACGCGCTCGCCACGGACATCCCGGCCTTGTCGAAGACGACCGCCTTGGTCAGTGACGTGCCGATGTCGACGCCGATGATCATGGCCGCAGGACCTCGGGGTTCGCCAGGTTCGCGAGCGCCTCCCCGCGGGCGTACCGGCCGACTTCGGCGGCGACGATGCTCGCCGCCCGCTCCGCCGTCTGCCTGCTCGCCCCGGCGAGGTGCGGGGTCGCGATCACGTTCGGCGCGTCCCGCAACGCCCAGTCCGCGGGCGGCGGCTCGACGTCGTACACGTCGAGTGCGAGCGCGCCGAGCCGTCCCGAACGCAGGGCTTCCGGCAGCGGCGAGTAGTCCAGCAAGCCGCCGCGCGCGGTGTTGACCAGCACTGCGCCCTCCGGCAGCAACGCGAGCTTGGCGGCGTCGATCAGATGCCTGGTCTCTTCGGTGAGCCGGGCGTGCAGGCTCACCACGAAACTGCGGCGCAGCAGATCGTCCAGTTCGACGAGCTCCGCCCCGTCGGCGCCGATCCGGGCGGGATCGGCGAACGGGTCCGAGACCAGCACCTTCGCGCCGAACGCGACGAGCACCTTGGCCACGCGCGCACCGATCGCGCCGTACCCGACCAGGCCGACGGTGGTCCCGTCGAGTTCGAGACCGGTCTGGTCGTAGGCGTAGTAGTCGCCGCGCCAGGTGCCGCCCAGCAGTTCGGCCGAGGACGTCGAGATCCGGCGCATCGCGGCCAGGATCATCCCCACCGCGAATTCGGCGGCGGCACCGGCGTTGCGGCCGGGCGCGTACGTCACCGCGACGCCCGCCTCGGTGGCCGCCGCGAGGTCGACGTTGACCGGGCCGCCCCGGCACACCGACACGAGTTTGAGCCCCGGCGCGGCCGCGAACACCTGTTTGGTGAAGGGCGCCATCTGGGTCACCGCGACCTCGGCTCCCGCCAAGGCCTCGATCACCTGCTCCTCGGTGCCGCTGGCCTCGTTGACGTTCGCGACCGGACCGAACGGTTCCACCGGCCACGGCAGCGTGAGTTCCGAGAACTCGTGCCCGGCGCCGATCTCGGCACGGACGGCGTCGGCCAGCAGGCCGGTGCCGACGAAATGGTCTCCCGCAGCGAGTATCCGCAACTCTGCGTCCTCTCTCCGTGCCCGTGTCGGGCAATCTCAATGATGGTTGGCGGAGCTGAGATGTGTCCGGAAAAGTGACCGTACGCGTGAACCCGCCCCGGCCGAAGGCCCCGCTATCGCGGTGGCAGGGCGCCTGTCCACCAGACGTGAGGTGCCCCGCCGGAGCAGCGCCCTGCCGACGTCGATCGCGGTCGCGGGTTCACCATCAGGTACTCAGCGCTTGCTCGTATTCGGTGATGTGCGCGACCTTGCTCGCGCTGGCCGAGGCCGGGTCGAAGCGGTGGCCGACCCATTCGGCGACGATCTTCTTCGCCAGCTCCGGACCGATCGCCCGGGCGCCGAACGTGATCACCTGACAGTCGTTCGACTTGACCGAACGCTCGGCGGAGTACGAGTCGTGCGCGACCGTGGCCCGCACTCCCGGCACCTTGTTCGCCGAGATCGCCATGCCGATCCCCGTTCCGCAGACCAGGACTCCGCGATCCGCCTCGCCTCGCGCGATCGTCTCCGCCGCAGCCAGGCCGAGCAGCGGGTACGCCTTGTCGTCGGACCCGTCGGCCACGCCGAGGTCGGTGACCTCGTCCACCCTGTCGTCGGCGAGGAGCAGGTCACGCAGCTGGTCCTTGAGTGCCACCCCGGCGTTGTCCGCCGCCACCACGATCCGCATTCAGTCTTCCTTTCCGAGAGCCTGGCCGACCGCGGTGACGAGCAGCGCGAACGAAGTGGCCCCGGGATCGGGATGCCCTTTGCTCCGCCGTGCCAATCGCGCCGCCCGGCCTTTGACGGGCAGCAGGTCGGCCGTGGCCTCGGCCGCGCTCACCGCGACCTGGGCCGCCTTCTGCCAGGCCTGCGGGACGTCGGCGCCCGCGGCGGCCTGTTCGCGCAACGCCAGCCGGAACGGCTCGATGGCGTCGAGCATGGTCTTCTCGCCGGGCTCGGCCTTGCCCAGTTCGACGAACGCCTTCACCGCGCCGTCCACCGCGTCGGCGAGTGTTTCCGTGGTGACCTCTTCGGCCGCCAGGCCACGCAGGCCCGCGCCGGTCTCGGCGAGCAACACGCCGTATAGCGCGCCGGACGCACCACCCGCCGCGTCGGCGAACGCCGTCCCGGCGGCCAGGAGCGCGGTGGACAGCGAGTCTTCGTCGCGCCGCGCGGCGGACACCGCGGCCCGCATCCCCCTGGTCATGCCCAGCCCGTGGTCGCCGTCGGCCGCGACCGCGTCCAACCGGCCGAGCTCGGCTTCGTTGGCCTCGATGTCGCGCAGGGCCGCGGTCAGCGCGCGATCCACGATGCCCTGTCCCGGCTCGGCCTCCGCCAGCAGAGCGTCCACTGTGGACTCCAGCGGCACCTGCGCCAGCGCGGCACCGGTGCTCCGATAGCCAGGGGTGTCGCAGGGGGCCGCGTAGAGCTCGGCGAGTTCGTCGTCGAGCACCAGGATCGACAGCGAGACGCCCGCCATGTCGAGCGAAGTCACGAACTCGCCGACCTCGGTGTGCGACGGGCTGAGCCCCGCCGCGGCGAGCCGTTCGTGCACGCGGGTGTAGGTCGCGAACATCTCCTCGTATTTGGTGCGGCCCAACCCGTTCAGCAGGACCACCACGCGTCCGTCGCCGGCGGGCAGCTCGGGGAGGAGACCGTCGACCAGTTCGTCGGCCAGCTCCCGTGCGCTCAGCCTGCCGACCGTGCGGACGCCGGGCTCGCCGTGGATGCCGAGCCCCAGCTCCATCTCGCTCTCGCCGACGGTGAACAGCGGAGCGGAAGCGCCGGGCAGGGTGCACCCGCCGAACGCGACACCGAAGGTCCGGGTGTTCGCGTTCGCCTTCTCCGCCACCGCGTGCACGGCGGCAAGATCGTCGCCGCGTTCGGCGGCGGCGCCCGCGATCTTGAAGACCAGGAAGTCGCCCGCGACACCGCGACGCCTTTCCGGCGCGTCGGCCGGGCCGCTGGCGATGTCGTCGGTGACCAGGATCGTCCTGCTCTCGATGCCCTCGGCGGCCAGCCTGCGCGCGGCGAGCCCGAAATGCAGCACGTCGCCCTGGTAGTTGCCGTAGCCGAAGAGCACGCCGGCTCCGCTCTCCGCGGCCCGCGCGGTGCGGTAGACCTGCTCGGCGCTCGGGCTGGTGAACACGTCGCCCACCACCGCCCCGTCGGCCAGACCGGGACCGACCAGCCCGGCGAACGCGGGATAGTGCCCGCAGCCGCCGCCGATCACCACCGCGACCTTGGGTTCGGACTCTTCCCGGCGCAGCACGCCATAGGCGCCGGGGACCTTGCGCACCGAACGCCCGTAGGCGGTGACGAACCCGTCCAGCCAATCGCGTTTGAACGTCTCCGCTGCGCCAAGGACCGTCATCGCCCGCTCGCTTCCGCGAATTCACCGGACAGGTACGCGAGCAGCTTGCGCCGCACGTCGTCGTTGTTCTCCGCGACCTCGGCGGCCAGCTCCAGCGCGTCCGGCTTCGGCGGGTACACCGGATTCGGCAACGCGATCACGGTGAGCCCGGCCGCGGCGGCGGCGCGGATACCGTTGCTGGAGTCTTCGACGCCCAGGCATTCCTCGCCGGACCGGCCGAGCCTGGCCGCGGCTTCGAGATAGACGTCCGGGCTCGGTTTGCCCCTGGCGACCTCGGCGCTGGAGACGGTCGCGGCGAATTCTCCGGTGAGCCCATGCTTCTCGAGCACCGCGTCGATCACCCGGCGGGCGGCCGACGACGCCAGCGCGACCGGCACCTTCGCGCTCACCTCGCGGACCATCTCACCGGCGCCCGGCAGCAAGGGCGCCTCGCCCGCCTCGATCGCGGCGATCATGCCGTCCACCACGGCACGCTCGACCTCGGCCGCGCTTTCCGGGGTGCCGGACCGCTTCGCCAGGTACGAGGCCCATTCGGGCGCGCTCATCCCCTGTACGGACGCGGTGTCCTCGGCGGTCCATTCGGTGCGGTGCCGGGCGGCGTACGCCACCCAGTTCTCCTCCCAAAGGTGTTCACTGTCGACGAGGACACCGTCCAGGTCGAACACCACCGCGGCGAGTGCCATCCGGCATCTCCTTTCACATCGATGCTGTTAAGTTAACATCGATGATGTGATCTGGACAAGCCCTGAGGAGGGATCACGTGGTCGCACGGTTGTTATTGGCACGGCACGGCCAGACCGAATGGCATGCCGAGAACCGGTACGCGGGCAGCAGCGACGTCGCGCTGACCGAAGAAGGGCTCCGACAGGCGGACGAGCTCGCCGGATTCGCCGCGGCGGCCGGGCCGTCGGCCGTGTTCTGCTCCCCGCAGAGCCGGGCACGCCGCACCGCGGAGCCGTCCGCCAAGGCCTTGGGCCTGCCGTTGCAGGTGGTCGACGAGCTGCATGAAGTCCACTTCGGACAGATGGAAGGGCGCACCAGGGCCGAGCTGGCGGAGGCGGATCCCGCTGCGGCGGCGAGGTTTCTCGCCGATCCCGTGAGCGGTGCCTTCCCCGGTTCGGAGCCACCCGCGGACGCGGCCGCCCGTGGAGCCGGGGCTTTGCGCGGGATCGCCGCCGAGGTACCGGGCGAGACGGTGCTGGTCGTCGCGCACAACACGCTGATCAGGCTGACGTTGTGCGCACTGCTCGGCATCCCGCTCGAGACCTACCGCACGGTGTTCCCGCGGCTGGACAACGCGGCCGTCACGGAGATCGAGATCGACGGCACGCGCACCGGCCTGCTGCGTCTCAATCAGCCGGCCCGCACGCGATACTGGACGACATGAGCGATGAGAAGACGGCCGGTGCGAGCGCGCACTCTCGTAACACGCGTCAGCAGCTGATCACCGAACACGTCTTCACGACCGGCTCCGCGAGCATCGCCGAACTGGTGGAACTCACCGGCGTCAGCACCATGACGGTGCACCGCGACGTCGACGAACTGGCACGGCGCGGCCTGCTCCGGAAGTACCGGGGCGGCGTGTCGGCCATGCCGTCGACGGTCTTCGAAAGCAACGCCGACTACCGGATGAACGTGCATTCGGAGGAGAAGATGGCCATCGCCGCGCACGCGCTCGCCCGCGTCGAACCGGGGATGTCGATCCTGCTCGACGATTCCACGAGCGCGCTCGCGCTGGCGAAGATGCTGCACCGCGTCACCCCGCTGACCGTCGCGACGAACTACCTCGGCGCCATCGAACTACTCAAAGGCGTCCCCGACCTGCGGCTCATCTGCATCGGCGGCGACTACTCGGCGACCCATGACTCGTTCCTCGGCATGCAGAGCCTGGAGGCGATCGAGCGGATCAACGTCGACGCGACCTTCGTTTCGACCTCGGCGATGAACACGCGGATGACGTTCCACCAGGAGCCGGAGATCGTGATGCTGAAGCGCGCGATGCTGGCCAGCGCCCGGACGAAGGTGCTGCTGATGGACCACAGCAAGACCGAACGCGCGGCACTGCACCGGCTGGCGCCGTTGAGCGACTTCGACGTGCTGATCGTCGACGACGGAGTGGAAGAACACCTGGCCGAGGACATGCGGAGCCAGGTGGAAGTGGACATCGCGGAGATCTGAGGGCACGCCTGCCGGGACCTGAAGTACATGAAGGCCCCCTTCATTGCGTCTAGCGCAGTGAAGGGGGCCTTCACGTACTTGGTTATTGAGCGGGTAAGTGGTGGCTCGGTCGGGCCCCTGGCCGGCAGGGGTTTCCGCGCCCGATTGATGTCGTGTTGTTCGGTTCTTGCGGGGGTCGTGAGTGGCAAAGAGCGTTAGAACGACACTTACCGCTCACGACCCCCGCGCGAAGCAACACACCACGTTTACCTTACCCCGCAACAGAGGGGCGAGATGACTCGGTCGAGCCGAGCGCGCCCCAGGCACCCATCGACGGAAGGCAGCGTTGCGAAAGCCACTTTCGCAACGCTGAAGGTTGCGAAAG
>Ga0307518_10000547_pt1 | contig 28616 bp, 36 predicted proteins | sample 25_EM_MG_FD_203889 | JGI IMG/M metagenome (GOLD analysis project Ga0307518, IMG submission 203889) | Populus trichocarpa ectomycorrhiza microbial communities from riparian zone in the Pacific Northwest, United States - 25_EM | ecosystem: Host-associated > Plants > Roots > Unclassified | place... | reverse complement strand
CGAGTTTGCCCATTGGATAGCGCCAATAATGGAAGGTCCAACAGTGAAGTCAATCCTAGTCTGCCAGTCAGATCCTCGAATATGTCTTCCTTGACTTTTTCAGCGGCGATCTCCGTAGGCGTCTTTGCTTCCGCATGTACTTTAGGGCGGATGTTTAAGAAGTCATAATCACCAAACATGCTTTCCCTGAGCGTGATTTTATCTTCGCCCCTGACAGCACCATACCGAGCAGTGTAGTCATAGAATGCCCCACCAGAGGAGCGAGGCCGGTGAGCAAATGATACTAGTGCAATAGCATTGTGAGGGTTGCGTGGCGGGTCGGAAAGGAAAGGGAATAGTCCACCAGGAGATGGAGGCGGAGGCGTAATCCTTAGATGGCCCTGCAACGTCTAGAGTCCCTGCTTTGATAGTTTTCCACATTCGCAATTGGGATCCATTGGTTACATACCTGCAACAAAGCAGTCTTTTGACTCGACCCGCTCCCGACCACGGCCCAGTTCTCGCCTTCTTTGATGGTCCATCTGACATCTCGGAACACAGGTGCAACGATGTTGGAGGCCCCAAAACGATATATATTCGAACCCGCAATATGCACGACGATGTCTGCTTGTTTTCTCCGCTGATCTGAGTAGGCCCTCTGAATAGTCGGCGTGAAGAATCGAGAAGCGTCATTTCGGGGACACACTGACGAGTTCATTCTTCGCCTGCAAAATATCTCTTCTCCGGATATTTTTTCTGGAGGCTCGAAGTACAGCCTGCTTGAAGTTGAACATGGCTGGAATCCGTGAGACTAACCGCTGCAGGGCTATCATACAGACAACTTCCAAGTGAAACCCTGAGATTCATTCGAATAAGACCGAGTCATTCCTCTATATTAAAGATATGATGCTGCAGGATGAGAATACTGAGTACGACTCGGGTTGAAGTCGCCCGCCTAGTTGGTTACTTACCGGACATTGTAAGTACAGCATTTTTGCCAACCAGGTCAATGGTATGGAAATATTCGATGACTTGGGTACAAGTGCATGTATGTAAAATCAGAAGTGACAGAGGAGCAAGTAAGATATGCGCAGTGGTAACATGAAATGAGTGACTGAGGACTCTAAGCGATCATTGTGGTCTGCATTCAGGTTCACCACCCATCCCGTGGTCGTCATAGTCGTCATCGTCTTCATCCTCCCAGTCGTCTTCGTCACCTCCGAACTGCGAGGCAAAGGCTTGATCAAAGAAATCTGAGCTAGCCGGGAAACACCGGGCACGCACGTCTGCAAGGTCAGCCTCTTCAAAAGGAGCGTTGTCAACGATTTCAGGTGCAGGTTCAATGTTTGCCTTTTTTGGTGGAAGGAGCCTCGCCAACTCCTGAGGAATCACAAGTTCATTATTAGTTGGTTGGTTTGCAGAGAGCACGTACATCTTGGTCGATGCTCTGTAGCCACCTAGTGTCTGGCATCTCGACTTCGAGAACAACGTAAAGGTCGCCCTTGTGATCAGGATTCTTGAAGGTAGGCATGCCTTCTCCGCTTAGTTTGATAGTATATCCGGGCGTGATGACCTTTCCTGAAGGACTTGCGACCTGGATACCACGCCCATCAAGATGGGTCAATAGTATCCGCGAAAAGCCAAGGAGAGCTTCCGACAGCGTAATTTTGACATTTATAAGTAGATCGCTACCGGACCGCTCGAAGGACGAGTGCTCAGCTGTTTTCAGTTTGAATACCACATCTCCAGGGGGTACGCCGGGCTAGGTTTCTAAGTATCCATCTCAATTATTGTGGAAAGACTTACCTCCTGGTCACCTGCACCTGCCAGCACGATGCGATACCCGTCTGGCATTCCCTTTTCGATGTATATTTCCTGTCGAGTCTTCTCATTGACAGTTCTTTCACCCTTGCACTTCTTACACCTGAATGAACTATAAGAACGGAGACCTGAGCGGACTATTCAAGATTTACCGATCCTTTTCCCGAAGCTTGCTCCCCTTGCCATCACACTCTGGACATTTCGTGCGCACATTACCATACTGCGATGGACCAATCTAATATTGAAAAGTTTATTGTCTTGGTCAAGCCGATGGCAAATACAACAATACCTGCGTCTGCGTGAAGATCCAGCCTTTGGCTTCACAGCGTGTACATTCCTTAGGTTTAGCGTTCCCTCGTGCTCCGGATCTGATAATGACTTGGTTAAGTGGAACGAAACAACAAAATGAATATACTAGCCCACTGCAGGACCCACAAATTACCTCCTTCTCCATGTTGGCCTTGACTGATTTGCCATTGTACAGATCCTCAAGGGTAACATCATAGATTATTTCCGTGTCTTCACCTTTTCGCCTGCTCGGACTTCCTCCACCGAGATCGAAGAAGGTTCCACCCCCAAAGAGATGGGCAAATAGGTCTGCAGCATCCGCAGGCATACCACCACCTTTACCACCCGTCAAGCCATCCATTCCTTCCCTATCATATACTTCTCTCGAGTTTGAGTCGCTCAATATTTCGTATCTGAACCGAAGCCTCCATCAGAGTCACCATACCGGGAAAAAGGAACTTGACGAACGCTGCAGCCATCTCCTGAAACTTCTCCGCTGCTCCGGGATCATTCGGATTCTATATCCAAGCTCAGGCAGTTGAAGCAAACGAGCTAACCGATGCAAACCTTGTCCTGGGAGAAGCGAAGAGGGTTTAAAGTGGATAAGGTATTGGTTGAGGGCTACTCACAGGGTGATGTTCCTTGGCCTACACGGATGGGTAAAATAGCAATCCATTTGAACACGACTGGAACGTACCTTTTTACGATAGGCTTTTTTAATTTCATCTAATATACACATTGAGGATGAGCAATGCCATTTCCTGAGGGTAGCATGGCACGTACTTTCGGATGCACTCGGTGGCACACCTAGAAGGTCATACAGTTCGGTTTCGATAGGCACTGAGACTGTTGAGTTGCAATGCAGAACAAGTAATTGTGTGTACACTCACTGAAGCAACGATGGAGGGAAAGGAAGGGACTTGTACGCGTCCGCACAAGTGCGCGTTTTTACTACTTTCGAGGACGCGCTTCTCGGCACGAGTGACATTCGGAGTTTGAAACCGTCGGCTAGAGCAAAAGGGTTTTTCAAGTCGCATTTTCTTTTGTCAATTTGACCATCCTTGGTGAGTTTTTCCATTTCGATTCTTCAGAGCATGATGTCTGCAAATTTTATCTACATTGTCCAACCAGTCTTGTGCTGGAAGTGACGAGAAAATTAACCTGACTCTATTCGTACTCTTGAGGACATAGATGCTAACCCGTTGTTTCGTTTACTACAGGTCGTACTGCTGCGTCCCATTCTTGCTCTGCTGTCAGCGACTAATGCCGCTTGTAATTGGTATATAGTTCTTTGCAATGAATTTTTACTTCGAGGCCTCCAAAGTTCTTGATCGTCTTGACTCTAAGGAAGGCTCCATCAAGAGCATCCTTGCGAGCCTACCGGACAATAACAGGGCCAGGACGGCTGCTTTGGTGATCGAAACCCTGAAATGTAAGCCATAGTCGACGAATGGAAGGACGAGGAAATGACAATCGTGACCATTCACATCAGACAAGGGTGCTTTGGTAGAGGTGATCAATGCGTCCAAGTTGCTGAAGGAGGAAAAGAAAATCACGACCCTCAACCTCGCGCTCGTGCTCGTGCATGATCTCCTCCTGTCTCGCGGGATACAAGCAGGAGATGGGCCCGTAAAGCAGGCAATCCTGCGACACAAGACGCGGTTGCGAAGCGAGTTGCAGCGAGTAAAGATCAAGCGAGGTGTAAAATCTGACCATGAATTGGCGAACAATGGAGACGAAAGAGCAGGTAAGTGACATGCGTTGCGCAATGTTCCCTGCCTATTCCTTTTAGCACATATACCGCGATATGTTCGAGTCAATACATGTTTGTGGACTACAGAGGATGCCATCCGACATTACCAAGAAAAGGGATTCAAGTTGTCTTCCCCATTCTCCTCAGAGTATGTGATGTCCTTGAGTTTTTTCCTCGAGTTTTTTTTTTCTCCTTGCGGGTTCTCACTCTATCATTCAGCAAGGCTTTTGCCCGAGATGATCATATTCCGGATCTCTTGTCATTCAATCCTCGATGTCAATTCCACGACGATGTTTGTTATACGACGGGAAAGATCATCTTGCAAGACAAAGCATCTTGTTTTTCTTCCGTGGTGCTGGACCCTCCTGCAAAGGATGACAGCATCGTCATCGATGCAACGGCCGCCCCAGGAAACAAAACATCACATCTGAGCGCCCTCATGGCTAATAAGGGAAAGGTATAAATTTATTCTTTCCTGAGTCAAGATCTGACACTCTTCATAGCTCTATGCATTTGAAAGGGACCGGAGGCGGTTCGGTACGCTAAAAACGATGTTGAGTAAGGCAAGATGCAAGAACGTGGAAGCCGTCAACGTGGATTTCCTCACTGTCGATCCAGTCAACTCGGAATACTCAAGAGCAACACACATGTACGTGTATCGGATTTTTTTTTTTCTTTTTCAATCATGCATCCTCGCCTTACGCATGCCATTATAGTCTACTCGATCCATCGTGCAGTGGATCTGGCATTGTGAACCGACTTGATCATCTACTCGAGTCAGGTCAGTTCCGTGAACTATTACTGTGTTCCACGCTGATCTGCAGAAGAGAACGAAGAGACGGAGGCACTGGAGAGCCGCCTCACCAAACTCGCCAGCTTTCAACTGATGATGATCAGGCACGCTATGAAATGTAAGTTCATCACCGCGGCGTTGAACCGGCCAGTTTTTCACGCCGATCAATAGTTCCTGCCGTTCAAAAGATTGTATATTCGACGTGCAGCATCCACGGGATTGAAAATGAACAAGTAGTCAACCAAGCACTGAAATCGGAAGAAGCTAACCAGGGCGGTTTCAAACTTGCGCCTCGAACGCACGTTTTACCAACTTGGCATCGCCGCGGAAGAAAGGAAGAAATAGATTCCGAATGTCAGTACAACCGACAATCGTATCTAAGTTATTCTTAGGCACTACTACAGATGACGCAGAATCTCTCATTCGTTGTTCCCCTGGAGAAGATGGCACCAACGGCTTCTTCGTGTCATGTTTCGTCAGGACTCACATCACACATGCCACGGAAGTCAAGGTTAAGCGGAAACAAAGTACTACAGCGTTGGGTTCTGCGATGAGTAAGAGGCGGAAAAAATAGCGAGGACCTGGCGACAATGCGTAGAGTGCATGGTCCTCGGTCCTATGCTGGAGGCTAAATCGTCAATTAGAACAAGTAGTGTTGACATGTCAAGAGGAGTCAGAGATAAGAGACATGGGCTACATTCGGATCAAGAATAAAACAAAAAGAGAATTCCTACACAGTCCCTGCAGAACGTTGGTCAGCTGCTGTGAGTAGAGACCCTACATCTCTGATGAGTGCCGGAGGGAGACCGAAAAACTGTGTGGAAGATCGATTGAAGAGAATCATAAGCCAATTAAAAACGTCGGTGACACCGAAGCTGTCAAGTGAGTTTTCTGTTACCGGGCAGTTCGAAGTGAGCTTGGTGAGATGGCATGTTTATTGTTGCTGAGCGTATTGCTGTTGATAATACTGCGCGTACTGGGCGGAATAGTCGCCTTGAGGGTAAGTTTGGCCACCCCACTGAGCACCATACCCTGATGCACCAGCAGGATAACCGCCGTACGCCTGGGGAGGACGATAGCCCGTGTTCTGCGGTTGGTTGTTGGAGATCCAGGCCTCTGGACGACGCCACGGAGGAACGTTAGAACCTCCAGCGGTAATGTCATGGCCTGAGCTAGGAGCACCCCAGCTCCCTTTGTTACTATCTCCTGGACCCTTCCCTCCCTCACCCAGCTCGGCCATCAAGTTAGCGTACTCCGAATCGAAGCCTCCCTTGTTCATGGGTGGCGCTGGAGGAGCGTTGGGGTCCTTGTTGACTTGACAGTCACGAGCCATGTGGCCCGCGCTACCACAAACACGACAAATGATGTTAGCTGTGAAGTTGCGTTGCTCTGGACAGTCATATTTGCGATGCCCAAGGCCCCCACAGTTTTGGCAAATCTGGTTCTCGTCGTCACGGAGAGTACCGTTCAATGCTGCGAGTTCGCGAAGTTGATTGCGTTTGTGGTCATTTTGGCCTTCGGGCGTCGATGCAGCCTGGAAGAGCGTCAAGAGGCCGTCAACACGCGCACAAATGCAAACTCACCGTTTCAATGACTCTGTTGATCATCTTAACGCAGGCCGTAACTTTTTCATCGCATTCTGCGGTGACGAGACAGTGCAAATCTTCTTCAGCATCTTCCGCGTACTGTTCTGGACGAGCCTTTCCCTCCTTCACACTGCCCTTGCCACGAATGCTAATTTTTGCCCCACTGTCCCGCTCCATCTTCTTCAAGGAATTTCCTCGGGGACCGACGAGAAGACCGAAGAAGTTGATCTCTGGGAATTCCTTGACAGGAATGTAGACTTTCTCAGATGGACGCTGCGAGCGCTTCTGCTGATGGTACTCTACAGGAGGGCGGAAGTTGGGGTCATTTTTGAGTGCACGGTCAACGAGACGGATGCGTTCATCTTCCAGCTTTTTTCGATAACGGACTTCTCGCGTGTTCGTACGACGACCATGTCCATCATATGTGGGCGGAGGGGAAGGCGATCTATTGATGACGTAAACATCTGTTTCACCGTAACTACGGCGGGCACTGAACACATACCTCTCCCTTTCGGAGGGAATGAAGTCATTCAACCTAAGCTTCCTGTTGATCTCTTCTAGACGCAAATGAATGGCGTAATTGTCAAGCTGTGCTTGTGAAACACCGGCAGCAGAGATAGCAGTCGGCAACCCGGGGATTTCGGTCTTCACTTCGCCCCAGCGGCTGCGCCGCTTACGAGGTCCGTTCAGGTCAGCTATAAACAAGGGGAATTATGGGTTATGGGAGTTAGTATTGATCGGTGTCAGTTTGGGGAATGTGTAAGTGTGTAGTTTGCGAATAAACCTTGCTATTTGAGTAGGTAATCCGAAAAAAAAAGTCCCACCAGATGGCAAGGGAAAACATACAACACTTTGATCGAGGTTAGTAAGAGGTCTCAGAGCTTACCTGGAGAATTCGGAGTTTCCTCACGCAACCTTCGCAAATCCTGCTCCTGGTGCTGCTGGCGAGGATATGCAGATGGGGAGGGCTGAGCGAGCTGCGGTGGTGCTGACTCTTCCACTGGTGCTGGGCCAAAGCGCCGCCGGGTTCCGAGTGGAACTGCGGAATTCTGTCAGTAAAAACTACACAGAGCATCTTGGTCCAAAGAACATACCGTCATTGGTACCACTGACTTCGCGAGTTGCAGGTCTCCACATTGTTGATTGAGAGAACGAATGAAAAAGACAAAAACCACTGACCAGGACATCCCGAGACATTCAGACTCCGCTTGATTTTCATTTGCTTACCAATCATGACTGAGCACACTCGCACTGCCAGCCGAGGCGCATTTCTCTGTCTTCCGCTCACCAGTCATCCTTGAGGACCTGCTTGGACGACAGAGAGCGCATCCTTGTTGGCGGGCACATCCTGGGTTTGCACCTGAATGGCGTCGAAAAGACCAGCTGAAGGTGATTAACACAAGTTCTTACTCGTTCTGGCTTGGGACTTCTTTGCTATTACGCAACCTAGATTCCGCGGCCACAGCGTCGACTTCCAAGCGCGCGAGACGGTCCGACGACGATGGCGAATACATAGACATGGAAGAGTATATGAGTGATCAGACCCCAAGCAACTCTCTCATGCCCCGGGGTGCTACCATCAACTTGGGTGCTCTTACTCGTAAACTTGCCGAGGCCCGCAGAACACAACCTGGCGATTCCGGAGAGGAGAGTCTGGTATATGCCCACCGCAGACAGCAAGACCACCTCGTCTCGCATATCTTCCCAGAACGTGACTTTTCATGGCTGAATTTGAAGCCTGATCATGCCTCGCGGCCTCTCTGGATCAGTCCAGATGATGATTGTCATATCATCCTTGAAGCCTTTTCGCCCATTGCTGAGCAAGCACAGGATTTCCTTGTAGCTATTAGTGAGCCTGTCAGCAGGTATGCACAGTTTGTGCCTCGTCACCTGCCAGTTTATACTCAAGTCTGTAGACCGGCCTTCATCCATGAATATAAGCTCACTCCATATTCGTTGTATGCTGCGGTGTCAGTGGGGCTGCAGACGGAAGATATCATAGAAGTTCGTTTGTACTAATTATCTGTACGTGTTCGTTACTGACCCGCCGCAAGGTGTTGAACCGGCTTTCAAAGGTAAGCACTGCCAACAGGTAAGAGATCTGTCGCCTAGATAACACTCCAAAGGTTCCCGTACCGGAACGCATCACCAGTTTGATTCGCGAGCGAACGCTGTCATACGGAAAAGTTAAATTGGTACTCAAACATAACCGATACTTCATAGAAAGCAGTTACCCCGAGACACTCCAATTCCTCCTCAAAGATAGGGCGATCCGAGAGGCTCGCGTCATCATCGAAGAGAGTACAAGACCGGCCGGTTTCACAACGACCAAAGCCCCTATCAAGGGCAACCTTGTCATCCCCGGCACGCGTGAGGCTGAGAAGAAACGAGATGAGGCGACCACAGGCCGCCCCGGCGTGCCGGCTGCTGCAAACGCAACAGATAGTGACCTCTTCACCTCAATAGTTGGCGTCGAAGGTGGTAAGTGCTGCGGTGCAAGGGTTGGGTTGGTCATCCCCGATGACTTGTTCCCACAGATGAAATCGACGAGGACGATGACAACGTGCATGCATTTGAAATCCACGACGCCAAGATTGATGTGAGCAGATAGCTTATCGGTGTCTATGACTCTGCTTATAGTCTTTGCGATGACTAAAGGACGTCAAAAAGCGATGCAATGACCTAGAGTACCCCATGCTAGAGGAGTATGACTTCCGGAACGATACCGTGAACCCTAACTTGGACATTGACCTGAAACCTGCCACCGTCATCCGGCCATATCAAGAAACGAGTCTGAGTAAGATGTTTGGAAACGGGTGGGTCCTGTTACTATCTAAATCGCACTGTGACCTGACTCATTTCTGCTCAGTCGCGCGCGCTCCGGGATTATTGTCCTTCCGTGCGGGGCCGGTAAGACACTGGTTGGCATCACTGCGGCGTGCACCATCAAGAAATCATGCCTTGTTCTTTGTACATCTTCGTATGTTTTTGCAGGGGCTCATATGCGTTTAGTTTATGCTGAACCTTAATTTTCCAGTGTGTCAGTTATGCAGTGGAAGTCACAGTTCCTGCAGTGGTCCAACGTGACTGACCGCCAGATTGCGGTCTTCACCGCTGACCAGAAAGAGAGGGTGAGTGTCCCCGCTATTCGTGCGATGGCATCGGTTGAAGTCCTTCGCAAGTTCGCTGGTGAAAGTGGGATCGTGATTTCCACGTATTCCATGGTCGCGAATACGCACAACCGGTCGCACGAATCCAAGAAGATGATGGAGTTCCTTACCTCGCGAGAATGGGGGTTCATTTTACTGGACGAAGTGCATGTCGTGCCTGCGGCGATGTTCCGACGGGTGGTTACCACCATCAAGGCACACTCGAAACTTGGATTGACAGGTAACGAATTGTTGATGTGGCGAAAGCTTGGTGTCTAAACATTTCTAGCTACGCTGGTTCGGGAGGATGACAAGATATCGGATCTGAACTACATGATTGGACCTAAGCTGTATGAGGCAAACTGGATGGACCTTGCTGCCAAGGGTCACATTGCGAATGTGCAGGTCAGTGTATAGCTGTGGTTTGTGGTGGCAGGTGATCTTACTTGATCGCTGTTAGTGCGCCGAAGTGTGGTGTCCCATGACACCTGAGTTTTACAGAGAGTACCTTCGCGAGCAGTCTCGCAAGCGGATGCTGCTGTACTGCATGAACCCTAAGAAGTTCCAAGCGTGTCAATTTTTGATCCAGTATCATGAAGCGAGAGGGGACAAGATCATTGTTTTTTCTGACAATGTTTACGCGCTGGAGGTGGGCAATGCCATACCGTTGCCATCTGTCCTGACACGTCATCTATAGGCATACGCAAAGAAACTGCGGAAACCTTATATTCATGGAGGGACTGGGCAGGTCGAGCGAATGCGGGTCTTGCAGTGGTTCCAGCATGACTCGAATGTGAACACGATATTCCTTTCCAAGGTCTGTCGAGTTCGCTGCGTCCACGTTACGGTTCCATTCATGTCAGGGCCAATAGGTTGGCGATACGTCAATAGATTTGCCCGAAGCGACATGCCTGATCCAGATAAGTTCACACTTTGGATCGCGACGGCAAGAAGCGCAGAGATTAGGTGAGTGGCAACGGTTGGCAAGCTGTTTGAGCATGGAGACTGATTTCGGACAGGGCGTATCTTGAGGGCGAAACGCCGTAACGACGAGGGATTTAACGCGTTCTTCTATTCTCTTGTGTCGAAGGACACGCAGGAGATGTTCTACAGTACGAAGCGCCAGCAATTTCTGATCGACCAAGGATACGCGTTCAAGGTGATTACGCACCTGGATGGACTAGAGGATCTACCGGATCTCGTGTACAAGACGAAGGACGAACAGATTGAGCTAATTTCGTCCGTGCTGTTGGCGAACGAGAGCGAGGCGGAGCTTGGTTCGGATGTCCGCGCGTCCGAGGGGGATTTAGCCGGGACCATTACGTCGAAGGATTTCGGACCCGCCAAGTTCCCATCTGCGCAGAGGACGACGGGGTCGCTGACGGCGCTGAGCGGGGCACAGCATATGTCGTATGTGGAGCAGAACAAGTCGGCGAACAAGAAGCTGGCGAGGGACACGGCCCCGCGACACAAGCTGTTCTCGAAGCGTGACAAGGAGAAGGCTGCGGCGAGAAAGGAAGCGAGAGCGGGGGGTCGGTCGTAAGCAAGTTGATGTGTAGTCGTCGTTTGGACACGTTTATACCTAGTGATCTGAGCTTGCGATGGGTTATGGGATGGAAAAGGGTGTGGATCCCGAATGGCTGGCACGGTTGTCCGAGATGCGGAACTGAGGTCTTGCGACGGAGAGGCGTGTGCCCCCGGACGGAACTGTAGGGCGATAAGAGGAGGGGGTTCTTGATGGCCCACACGACGAGCCGCCGGGGAGGGGCGCTCGTGGACGACATCAATTAAAACCGATTTAATAAATAATAAGGTCACCGGCAGCGACGGGGAGGTCTGCGGAGACGCGGGTCTGGCCCAGGTCGTGACCCCCGATCGGGGTTCCGGATTAGGGCGAATGAGTCCGAATGTGCTTACGCAAACAAAGATTCTGCCGATGCAGACTTCGGAGGGTCCCTTTTATATGTTGTCTTGTTTTGCCTTTCCTCGTCTTCCCCACTCCTGCCGTCGTCCACTCTGCTGCACACCGCTGCACGCACCCGCACCCCCTCGACAATGTCGTCCAAGCGTGGCCGCAAGCGCAACGACAACCTCCCCCCCAACAGGGCGAGAGATGTCCAGCGAGCATTTCGCGCACGCAGAGCCGCACACCTGCAGGTACGGCACCTTTTATCGACGCCTTCTGTCATCTTATTTGCAATTCCACGCCCAGGCTCTCGAGATGCGCGTCACCGAGCTCGAGGAGGAGAACACTTGTCTCCGCGCCGCACTCAACCTGCCCCCCGCCAACCGTCCGCCCCTCGGCAAAGGCCCGACGGGCAAAGACAAACCCAAGACTCTCGACAACCCGTCCCTGTCTCAGCCCGCCTCCAAGAGCAGGGACTCGTCTCCTATTGCTGATTCCCCATCCCCGCAGCGCTCGGAGTCCACATCCCCGCCACTCATGGGGGCCAGCAGCCTGCGCACACCTCCTATCATGCAGGGCAGCCAGTGGGACGAGGGGTTCGTCATGAACGACCAGCAGTCGACCCCCCACCTCTCGTCGGCCCCGTCCTCGGTGGCGTACAACCTGCGTCCCCTGCCCCCTACCTCAGATCCCCAGAAAAGCCCCCACCAGTTCACGTTCTCGAGCACCACCTCTCGTCCAGTCATTGCCAGCAACTCCATGCCATCTTCCTATCAGCACACGACAGACAGGCCCATGGCTAGCGGCTACAACGACATGAACTACCTGCTGTGCGATGTCCGTGACAACACACACCCACACTACCCTTATCATTATCAGCCATCTCCCTTTTCTGGGGAGAGCTCCCTGCCCGCACAGTCGCCCCAAGTCCCTGTCCATTCCCAGACATCCCCCACTGCACCACGGCCCTCCTTGCCACCCGCCCTCTCCTTTCAGCCCCGTCGATCCCACCACGAACCACCCAGTTTTCGTCCGCTGGTCAGCGATCTCCATCTCCCGAGCCCCACACCCCATCACAGTGCTCGCCTGACATCTCCGTCGTCGCCAGCCCTCCACGATGTCCGGTCACATTATACATCGCATGGCAAATAAGTTAACCTGCTTCCCGCGACTCTTACTCTATCTATCATCCATATTGTATGTGAACCTACCCCTTCAGCTCGGACTTGTCACAACCTGCAGTGCTTTCGGTCGACTTGAGAACTCTTTTTTTTGTATCGCTATCGCATGCGGATACGTGTCTTTTCTGGGGCGCAAGGTGGTTGTTTTATCTTAGATATACATACGGCAGTTATTACCTACCCATGCCAATTAATCCCTGGTGTTTTGATGCCGCCCCCCGTTTTATTTTCGCTGCGGCTATGTACTACTATGGACACCTGTTTCGAGCTAGCACTCTTCATAACGCGACAGGGTCCAACACTACGAAGCATTAAGGTGCAACAGGCACAGTACAGCCACTTCCCCACGTGAGGACCTGCCGCGACAGGGGTCCGAGCTGGAACGGAAATGGCCCACGGCGGTGCCATAGACCACTTGCCAGGTGTGCCGCAGGTCGCCCACAGCGGATATCGCGACAGCGGTGCATCCGTGATCTAATGGCCGTTGACGAGTCCCATCGCGCTATATCGATTAACTCACGTGTGCATACACGATAGTTGAGCAAGCCAACGAGAATTTATTTACTTCCAAACGGAGGCCGCCCGGAGTAGCAAGGTATCAACATGTTGGGTAGTCAAGACGGCACCAATCCACCTTGCCTTCTGCACCGTACTTTTTCTCGAGCCAATCGTTTGCAGCTCTAAAATGCCCGTTGCCCAGAAAGCCCTTCCGGGCACTCAAAGGGGACGGATGCTGCAACAATGGCGCTAAGTCAGAAATGGAGGGGAAGAACCGGTGGCTTACTGCACTGGTCAGGATCAGGTGCTTGGTCTAAACCAGGTCACTCGGTCAATTTTATGACCTGTCGTGTGGCAGACACTGACCTTGTTCAATTTGGCAACACGTTTGCCTGCCCAAGCACCCCATGCCAAGAACACGACCCCTCGACCGATTCCGCGAGTGTCGGAACCATCGCCCGAGCCAAGATTGGCGCCGCCATACCTGTCTACCACATCAACAACCTTGTCTGTGAACTGTTCCCAGCCTCTCCCGGAATGAGACCCTGCCTGGTTCGCCTTCACCGTGAGACACGTGTTCAGCATGAGGACACCGTTCTCAGCCCAGCTCGTCAAGTTTCTGCACGTTGGGTGAATACCCGTCACATGAACTGGATCTTCTGATATTAGATCAGCTTACCCGTGTTTGGGAGGTTCGAAATCTGGGTACTCAGATTTAATCTCTTTATATATCTGAGATGGTACTCAGCAGAGCCCCGATAATCAATCAGAGGAATAGCAGTCCCCTACATTGTGCAGGGATGGCGGAACGCTGACCCCCTTCGGTACAGAAAAGCAGAGTCCTGTCATCGATCCATGTCAGACCTGCCTCAGCTGCGGATCAACGTCACAGAAACGGCTCACCGTGTGCTTGATTGGGTCCGTGGTATGGATCCTGCCCAACGATCACCACTCTGACCTTGCCAAGCGGCGTGTTGGACCAGGTGTATATATTGCGAGCTGTCCAACGTTTCGATTCCCTTCACTTTCGGATGCGGAGATGCCATTGAGCTTACGGGAAGGATATATTTTGCCCATGACATTGTCATTGGGCCCATGGACCCCTTCATTCCAGAGGAACTTCTTCAAGTCTATAAAGTATGGCTTCTTAATTTCATCTTTTAATAGCTTCAGCCTGCGAATGCGAGGGCATGTCAGGTAGTTGTTCCGGTCAGTAGCAGGAAACCCGTTCCGAGGTGCGATCCACGCACCAGCTCTTTCCCATGCATTCGCACTCCAATTCGAGGAATTTCCTGTCCTCTGCTGGAATGGATTCTATGTACTCTGTCAATGCGAACGGAAGAGAATTCAGTGGCTCAAGTTGGCCGGCCGCGCGAGCGGTGATCTTCGGGGTGCCATTCCCCAGCTTAGTCTTTTTCACTACAGGCTTGGAGTCGTTGTTAGTTCGGGATTCGGAGTCCTGAGAAGTGAACATGTCCAGTATGCTCCGCTGTCTCTTGTTCGAGACCGTGGCAGTGGATGCCGTCGACTGCGTCGACTGCTGGGACGAGCTGGGTGCCGTGTCCGTTGCCACGGCTGTGTTCTCGACATCCTCGACACGCTTTTCCTCAGCCATGGTTGGGGAAGAGAAATGCGCGCGACGCGACCCTCGTGACCGTGTCTCGGCCCGGTCCGCAGGATGTCCACATATGGAAACCCAGCATAGGCCGTTTCACTTTTCTGTCGGGACTCACGACGTTGTACCAAGCTGACCCGTCTCGTCCAGACAGTCTGCCAAGCTGCCTCGCTCAACGTCTTCGCCTTCCCCGCCGTTTGCCAATGCGTCTGGACGTGTGGACTCTGCTAGAAGACAGCTGGGTGTCCGCTCCTCGAAACGCCGTCCAACTCCAACCGAGGTGACCGTTTCTGGTCCGAACGGCGTGAGTTATGTGGATATGAGCTCTACATACCATGCCGGATCATCCAGGTTTGTGATCAGCATGTTGGGCGGTGCTTGCATGTCTCACTTCCCAGGATAGCGATGATCGCGATGCAGATACCTCGAGCGACGACACCGACCGTGAGTTGCTTCCTCCTTCTCGAGGGCGCCGCATGTCATCCACGTCATCGCGCCGGGAAGCCAGGGCGGCTATTAGGAAAAAGCGTCAGCAATTGTCCCCGTCTCAGCGAAAGCTGAGTCCAGTGCCAGCCGACTACGTGGCAGAACAAGCTCCGAAGTGCTCTACCCCTCCACAGCTCTCCTTTACTCGATCTCGTTCACCGCATATACGTCCGGGGAGCTCTTCCAGCCATGGAGTTAACCCGCAGCCTGGCACAGCCCCGCCATTTGTGAGGCACAAAGCACCTCCCACTTTCTATTCCTACCTGCCCGCATCCGTTTCTGCACAGTTCTGCATCCCATTCTCGGCCATCACAGTCTCGTTTTCCGCGGGTTCTAGAAGTTTGACAGAATCTGCTCTGTTACTTGGATCCTTATTTATGGCAAATCGACAGCTGGCATTTGCAACCAAGTCCTTAGATACATCAGATATTTATACATCGCTCGGTAAGACTATTTTCTTGTCTGGGGGACCTCGTCCTGACATGCCTGGTTCTCAGAAATAGATGTTCTTGTAATTATTTGCATTGCATACATCGTGTGGGCACACACATCCCTGTCCAGAGCAATACACCCCCTATCGACTTCAGATGATGGCAGATTGTCCCCTAGAATCGAGGCTCGGGAGAACAGACGGAACGGTGGTATAACCGCCTCGTTGACCAGGCCCTTTTTTGGCTTTGTGTGGATGAGCGTCCCAAAGAACTTCAGGTCAGGGTGTGATGCATCATTCTCGCCCCTCGTTTTGGTGACGGCGTTTTGTAACACACACACAGGCCCTGTTCGGATGACGGTGCCTCGACTGGCCTGTCCTTACCACCTCTGATTGCTGTCGCGCTTCTATTGTCGGCAGTGCGCAAAGCTGCTTCTCCTGATTCTGGGCTTCTGCCCCGAGGTTGGCTTATCGAGGCCCCTCGCGTGCTCACGAAAGGCCGCGCCCCCCTCTCGGCGCTCGAAGCTCTGATACTATCAAGACGAGGCCTGATCGACTACGCATCGCTATGTTCTTTCATCCTCGTGGTCCAGATCCTTGCTTCCTCGTGCTATGAGGCACGCTACCGACACCGTCGGAGTGTGGCTGAGGGGGAGCGAGGCTCAGTGCCTCGAAAAGAGATGCTTCGGACATGGCTGTATACGGCTTTTTCGTTAGTCCTGGCCCTCGTCGTGCTGTGCTTGAAATTCCTATTTGCACGGTATCATGTTGGTATTTGGCAAAGTGAGTGGTTTTTTTTTGGTCGTGAAATCCAGGGCAGCAGCCAACGGACCTATATGTTGCACCAGACATTGGTTATATCGAGATCGTCATTGGAACAGTGTTTTACCAGTTCTGCTTGTATGTTGCACTTCGCATGGCTCATGGGGGTTTTACATTGGGGGAGTTGGCCGTCGTCGCTTTTGGTGGATTGGCGCTGGGAACGGAAGTGCTGGGTCTGACACGGACTAAAGTGAGTTTGATATAAAAGATTATGTGAGCTGGTGTACTAATAAATGACGAAGATATGGCCAAAGACGACGCCCTTCATCAAGACGTTCCGTCTACCCACGCCCCTGTTAATACTCCAAATTGCTCTCATAGCTGGATCCCTCGTCACAGGGTTTTTACTCTCTCCCCTGCTTGTTTTATCACGGCATATCGCTCGCCGTCCAGTGCGCCGCCTCCGTTTACCCCGGGAGAAGCCAAAGCACAGGCGAGCGCTTGCGGCAGGGTTCTACTTTGGCACTGTTGTTATTGTTGTTGGGCTGGTTGGGTCGTGGACGTGGTGGAACCTTGGCAGGCGGGATCCATGGATTTGGTCCATTTTCTGGATTTTGGAGGGCAGGAAGAAATGGACCAGGCCTCTCCTTTTGGCATATTGGTCGCTCCTAGGAAGTATCAGTGTTGCCGGCTGGAATCGCCAGTTGTCGAGGTCCCGAAAGTATCGACCACGGAACACTTCTATACAGGTTGGAGAGAACATAATTGTGCCTGTGGCTGCCATGCAGAGCCAGAGAGGTACCGAGGGCGTGCCACAGGCTCCTATGTCAGCAGGCCTTGGCCTCTCCTTCCCTAACCTTCCCAACGGAACGCAGGTTGCCACGGACCTATTAGACGCTGCTGACAAACATGTTCCGACATTAGGTGTCAACGCTCGTCGGAAGTTTTTTCATGGGTTGGCGGTCGCAATGTTTCTCCCGGGTGTGGCCATTGACGTCAGTGATCCCAATGATAATTGTTCACATGCCCCCGCGTGTCCTGACCTATTGGTTTAATACAGCCTGCCTTTATGCACCTGTCGTTCAGCGCGGCCTTCGCGTTGTTCATCTTTACCGAGTATGTCCGATACTTCGCCATTTACCCGTTCGGAGCAGCTGTTCATCTGTTCATGAACGAGTTCTTGGATCACAAGGATAGTGGAACTGCCATTTTAAGCCATTTCTATCTCCTCACCGGCTGTGCGGGCTCGGTATGGCTTGAAGGGTGAGTGGCATTGAACAGCGCCGAGTCTAGTTTGATGCCAAAACTCTTCTACAGACCTTCCCGACTTCACCTGTATACTGGTATTCTAGCCCTCGGCGTGGGAGATGCATTGGCTTCGATCGTCGGCAAGCGGATTGGCAGACACCGTTGGTTTGCGGGCTCGCCTAAAACGGTGGAGGGCACAGCAGCGTTTGTCGTGTCCATCGTCACGTGTGCGTCGCTCCTCCGTGTTTTTGGGTTAGTGGACGATTTCTCGGTGAGGATTCATTTCTTGAACGCATGATGCACTCTCGCCCTCTGACACCGATCGTTTCCAGGTAGCACGATATGCAGGGGTGGTGACGCTGGCATCGGCGTACGAGGGTTTCTCTGATCAGAACGATAACCTTACATTGCCATTATACATGTGGAGTATGCTTGTAGTGTTCGGTGTATGAAACCTATAATGTATGGCAAGGGTTATGTTCATCATGATCTGACGGCGCGGAATGACGTCGAGGGCGGTTGGAGTCAAAGAGTGGGGTGCTTAGTCATCGCGGCTGCATTGCTGTCCAGCTCCAGCTCGACACCGTCACTACTCCATCACCGGGTACCTGCAAGATCGGCGACGCTGTCTTAACTACCCCCCGTACCACCCTCTCTTCTCTTTTGCTTTCCCCTCGTCCAGCGCGCCATTGTAGTTTTATAGCCCACCAGGTAATGATCCCCTGCTGGATCGCGTTCGCACAAGTATCACGCGTCCGAATTCCTGTACTACGCCTGTTGTAGCTTCATGGAAGAGCCGACCACTTCAAGTAGTGCCGGGACCTCCAAGCGTCCCTTTCCCCCGCTGGGCACTCCTTTCCCTGTCATACAGGATCCGTCGTTTCAGATGCCAGTACCACGCTTCCCTCAATCCGCCGAGCGACCTCGTCGTTCCTCAAGACCAGCCACTGCCTCCATTGTGGAGGGGGGCCCGCTGTTTGTTCTCCTGGATCCGTCGACCTCAGCTATATCCTCGGTACGTGTTCGTTCTCCTTTCTTTCCATGTTTGAGCGCAAACAACCTGCGGCCAAGCCTTCTGGCTATACACCCTCCAATCCTGAGCCATCGGAATGCGGTGGTAGTCCCTCGGGAGAAATATGTGGTAAGCTGGGTTACTCATCTCGTTCGCACCGTCCCGTCTGAGGCCGTTTTTTTCTTTCCCTGTGCCCTGATGTGACAATACACAGAGGGGTCGATTTTCGAGCCCAGTTCCACACCTCGTGGTTCTGATTGTAGATCCGATTCCTACAATTCCGATTACGACTGGGTTTCGTTCATGACGGCTTATGCTTCTGGGCAATGGAACCCACATCGAACGCCTCATCCTCCTCGTCCTGTGCTAGAGTCTCCGCTGCGCAGCGTGCATAATGCTTCCCCAAGAGCTGCAAAGTCCCCATCGTCGTTACTGAAACTGATGCCCCTTGCGCATACTGTATCCGATCCTTTCCTTTCTGGACGCGCCATCGTATCGTCTCCAGTGGCTGATGTAGCGCGCAGGGACGATTTCCACAGACCGCAAGGAAGTCCTGCATTGCCTTCGGACAAGCTGTTCCCCAAGCTCAATCCGCCTAGCGCCTCGCTCATGGGGCGCCGCTTCCGGAAATCGTTCAACGACATAAGGCATCCCACTGGTGGGCAACCGCTGCATTTGTCTCTTGATGGTACACAGAACATGAGCTTCAGCTCGGACGCAACTACAGCTGCCGCGACGATGCGGGTTGCCGCTGCGAGAGTGAATATCTCGCCGTTGGCTCTGCCCTCTCCGGAGCATGAGCTTACTGATCCGATGCGTGGAGTGCATACTGCTATTCCGGGATCACATCCACCGAATTGTAGTCCCCCGGTAAGCCAGGGAACACCGGGTAGCGGTCGCAAAACTCGTCTTGGAAGTTTCTGGGAAGGGACTCAGGATATTGGTGAGGATACAGAAAGACTGTCAACAATTCCGGGACTAGATCCAGGCTCACCCATGCGCTCTGAGGTAGATGAAACCACGTCAAGTGCACCATCGGTCGGCCACCCCCAGTCTCCACTGCTGCTGCCACCGCCGCCGCAACCAGCGACTGCTCCCATCGGCCGTTCTCCTGGCACCAACACGGATGAGGACTATTTCACCGTCTCCAATACCCGCGCCAATTCGATCGATACCCACCCACGTGGTACTGTTCTAGAGGTGCCTAGCCAGTGGCAGGATTATGTTCATCTTCGACGGGATGCCGAGCCAGTCGATCTGAATGTAACGACTGTCCCAGCATTGCCACGTAGGATATGTCTTACACGACAGACTTCGTCCCCGCTGCCGGAGATCAGTGCTCGGGACAAGATCCTTCCTGGGGGGCGATCTGTTTCGGATACCATCTCCAGTTACCGCATTGGGCGGGCCGCCAAGGAAGAGCATATGTTTTCGGAGTTGGGGTATTTGGCTCCTCCTAATCCCCCGGACGAACTTGAGCGCAGGCGGGCTCTGTACAAGTACGTTGTTCGCATACCGACTTTATTACTGATGCGATGGAATGTTGTGTAGGTTCAATATTTGGAACACAGCCCCTGATATCAACTTCGACCGGATCGCACATCTGGTCAAGCTCGTATTTAATACGAAGTTTGTCTTGATATCTCTCCTAGATGGAACGGAGCAGTATGCGCTTTCAATCATCCTAATTGACGTCGCTGATTGGCTCACAGATGGTTCAAATCTCAATGTTTGTATTAACGCATTTATTGTTGCTTTTAAACAAGGAATCATTTTTCATTAGGCGGTACGTCGTTGGAGCGCTGCCCACGCATAGCGTCATTTTGCGCCCATGCGATACTACAACGGTATAGTCCGATCACTTCTGGAGATAATTTACTCATTATTTGTAGGGGAGATGAGCCCACTGTTGTCCTGGACACGCACACGGATTGGCGTTTCGCAAGGAACGTGAGTAGCCCAAATTGTCGCGCTATGCCCCCGTTCTCCTGTTTATGCTGGATCAGCCCTTCGTCATCGGCGCACCGCTTTCCCGATTCTATGCAGGAGCACCGCTGCGAACACATGATGGTTATAACATTGGCTGGTAGATTACTCGTTCTTCCCTGTGCTGATGGCAGCTGATGCATGGTTCGGTAGCTTGTCGCTCATGGATGATTCTCCCAGGCAGGACTTTACCCCCCGACAACGACATACCCTCAAAGAGTTCGCGGTGGGTGATGTGGTTATTCGGATGTAGCATCACCTTGATATGTTCACAGGCTATCGTTATGCGTGAGATGGAACTTTGGAGAGACAAGGTTAGTCCGAACATACATCCAAGAGTGAATTCCTACCATCGGCACAACAGATTCAGCTTCGCATAAGAGACAAGATACAGACGTCGGTGAGTAAAAGCGGTTCCTTTTCATGGTGCCTGGCTATATTTTCCCAAAGATGGAACATTTTAGCCGTGAATGTCTTGAGATCGATCAGCAAGAATCTCGAAAGGCAGACATATATACTTCCGCGTCTATGGATAGGGTGTATGACCGGGCCGCCAAACTAGTCAAGCGCACTTTAGATGTGGAAGAGGTACTGGTGATGGATGTATCGCATTGCGACGTACTGGAGACGCTGAATAGCGAGGCGACGGTATCTGTGGTGATGCACCACGGCACTTCGACCCGGGCAACTTCACGAACCCTTACTGCTGATGAACAGAACAAACTCAATGCGTTCTTTAATCAATACCCCGAAGGTAAAATATCTGAAGGGATTTTACCTGTTTGCTTCCGTCCTTTTATTCCAACTCATATACAATATGCTCTAAGTGGGTCGTCATTTCAACTTCTCGCAGAGCGTGTCTCAGTTTTCCCGAAGCTGTCCCTGTCTTCAACATCGACAAACGGCCGTTCGCACTCATATGCGCATATAATGCATGCGATCCTTCGAGGCGCTTTGTAAGTACTGCTGCTACCCTAACCTTCCTTGCTTATCGTTTTTGTTAGCTCGAAGGACATGAGCTGTCCTACCTACGTGCTATAGGTCGGTGTCCTGGCTATCCCAATGGTCGATTTTTTCACCATTTATGCAGGAGTGATCATCCTCTCGGCGGTGCTAAAACGACGGATGGTGCTTGCAGATCAGGCGAAGAGCTTGTTCATCTCCAAGTAGGCCCATTCTCATTGATACGGTTTCAGTATCTCATCGTGTTTTTTCAGTATCTCTCATGAGCTACGGACACCACTTCACGGAGTTAGTGAAAATTTCCCCTGGAAGTATTTATGCTAATGCAATGCAGATATTGGCTGCTGCTGAGCTTCTTGTGGACACACCCCTGAACCACAGTCAAATATCATTTCTGCACACCGTTCAAGCGTGTGGCACGTCTCTAGTGGAAACGGTCAACCATGTACTTGACTTTACGAAGCTCAGTGGTAATGTCAAGTCAGGTGGTGTTGATAATGTTATCACGCGGAGCAGGTGATGCGATTTCCGTTATATATGCGTAGCTTCGCTGACTTCACATTTTTTTGCGTAGGGTTGACCTCGAACAACTCGTGGAGGAAGCAATTGACGGATCGTGGATCGGTTATTGCGCTCGCACTTCTGCGCTGCGAGAATCTGAGATTGGCAGCGTATACGCACCAATGCTAGATCAACGAACTTCTAGCGTGATGACGGCGCCTGCCTCAGCGCAAAATGTTGAGATAGTAGTGGACATTGATCGCCGAGAAGGGGCAAGTATATTTTCTCAATTGACCACAATTGGTTAATTTCTGGACATAGGGATGGACGTTGAAATGTGACAAGGGCGGCATACGACGCGTCCTGATGAATTTGTTCGGGAACAGCCTAAAATTCACATCTGTAGGTTGCTTTGTTCTGCGGAACAACTTTCTGACTGAAGCGTCGTAGCAAGGCTATGTGCATGTTTCTCTGCGTCAGGTGTCACCTCCAGAAGAGAATGGTACCGTGAAAATCGAGCTTTCTGTTAGTGACACAGGGAAGGTAAGTTCATCGTGACGTTTTCCGCCACATCTGCCTTACTCTTTTCGCAGGGTATTAGTCAGAACTTCCTGAAGGTGTGTAAGATTACTTTCAGAAGCTGCTTTTTTTCCTCATCAACCGTCTCTCAGAATCACTTGTTCCACCCATTCTCTCAGGAGAACCCATTACAAACTGGAACAGGACTTGGCCTTGCTATCGTCAATAGCATCGTTCGGTCTCCTAGTGTCTCAGGTAAAGTAGAGGTCATCAGCGAAGAGGGAGCGGGAACAGAGATCAAGGTTGTCTTCGAGACGGAGATCCTCAACGAACCTTACAACCTGCAGGAACCTTTTGTTTTTGAAGATCCCCAGAGACCACCAGTTATATCGCTTCTCGGCTTCAAAAGGCGTAGTCGGGGCGTACAACTTATGTACGAGGTCCTTTGCAAGTATCTACAGACCTGGTGGGGATTTGCTCTGAGACAAGACGGCAATGAACTCGGTGATATAGTCATCGCCAACGAGGACCCTTCTCCGGTTGTCACTGCTCTGGAACAGATGGCCACCCATCGTTCTTTTATTATTCTATCGTCAAGTCGAGGAAGCCCCAGGGTCATGGGCATATGCAATGCATACGAGAGCAGCGGTGGATTCTGTCATATCGTGCACAAGCCTGGTGGTCCGCACCGGTTGCGGGCAGCCCTGAAGCAGCTGCTCAGGTCCAGGAAACGGCATCAACAGCGAATGTCTAGTTTCACCAGCGCTGGAGTCACATCAGATGATTCAGTATCGGTGCATTCTATGTTTATGGACGACTTGGCAGGGCCAGAGAAGCGTCGACGAGGAAGCATGGACACTTGGAGCCATTATCCACGTTCACCACCCATCGCTCCTGGTCCCGAATTAGCTGGCCCTGTGTTCTCCGAGCCTGATGGGGACGTGATATTCCGGCACTTGGACACGGAGTCAAATATGCCTCGGGGCATGTATGGTTCGGTAGTGTCGAGTGGTGCAGGCAAGACCTTGCTTAGGAAAGTATCCAGCGACGAAATGCATCGTCCCAGACGAGTTCTAGTTGTAGAAGACAACTGCATTTTGCGAAGCCTACTGTACGTTTTTATCGCGGTTTAGATGGCCCTTCCGCTTACCAGACCTCGTGCAGTATCAAGTGGCTTACAAAGAAGGTGCGTAACACAGGTAATATAAAAGGGTGGCTAATCTGAAGGATTTTGATATGCCAGGGCTTTGACTATCGAGAAGCCACCGACGGCCGTCAAGGAGTTGACGTTTTCAGGTCTGAGGGACCATTTGAGTGAGTGTTACGGTATGAGACTGCGACTTCGCTTATTTTCGTTCCAGTGTCGTACTACTAGATCTGTCAATGCCAGTTCTCGATGGTAGGCTGACATTGCCCATTCCTTTTACAGGTTACTGAACATGCACAGGAGTTGGTGCTACAGTGGAAATACGACAGATTGAACGTGCAGGGCCTGTGCAGCGGTCAAGTGTTATCCTTGCCCTGACTGGGATGTCGTCCCTTGAGGACAAACGAAAGGCATTTGAAGCCGGGATGGATGGATAGTATGTCTCCAAGTTCTCACAAATGTCTGCGCTCATGATCTATCATTGCAGCCTTGTCAAACCTGTCGCCTTCAAAACGCTAGATGATATGTTCCATAAACTTGGCCTTTCATGACGTTGGCGCATGTAAGCGGCCAGAGTTCGTGTCTGGCTAATTGTTCCTTCTCTCAATTGCACATGTCTTGCGTGTGTGTCGCCCCGCCGATCCGCACCATTGTGCCCTTCAGGCCTATTCTCTGACTGATCGACAATACCCTACCTTCCGTTGACGAATGTCATGTCAAGTCGACAAATTACTTGTTATGCTCGGCTCGAAGGACAGTCATCATTTTTCTCTTCTTTCCTACGCTCTCCGTCACTGACGCTTCCTGTATTTGCTGTGATTTCAAATCATGTTTGTTTGTCTCATTGACAATACATATAGACACTGATCAGCTTCAGTATCAATTCCTTTTCTTTCTCAGACCATGTGTTGTATACTTGTATTACGATTGATATCAATATAGAATCTATCATACATGCGTTATGGACATCCTGCTCTGTATGATGTAAAACGGCGAGAGATTCAGTTACGGGGAAGTCCCAGCAGTGTTCGACTCCAAGATGATCAACCGTTGACGCATTACAGTCAAACGTGCTTGTTGGTCGTGAACAAACCGACGTAAACGTTAACAAGTGTGGTGCAAGCTAATTGAGTGCAATCTGGCACTGCACCAGCCAGGTGTAAGAGGGTAAGAACTTGTGACAGCACAATCCCGTGGGCTATATGACCCTCCGCTCACAGCGTGTTTCGTCATGTATTTGCCCACAGTTCATGTCACAATAAGACATGGAACATTTCTTGCACCTGTAGGCGCCTTTGTATCCGCATACAGAGCACAAGAGGCGAGGCGGATAAGGGAGTGGAGGAGCGGTGGCCGTTAGATACGATGATACGGTATGAGGCAAGGTAGATATGCCCTATGGCACATGCATTAGAGAGTATAGAACCGTAAAAACTCGAGGAGCTTACGCTCTCTTCTATGAGCGTTGGCAGTCCTTTCCTATATAATATGGCAGTCCTGACATTCATAGTCGACTTCTTCTTGGCCTTCCCCTCATTAGGGTTACCAAACGTGCGCTTGTCTGATATGACAGTCTGGCGAGCACGGAACTTTGACTTTGGGTTGGCGGAAGACTCGGGATCTGAATCGAGATCATTGAAGAGGGTAGATGCAGTATAATTTGTGCGCTTGATGGCCACGGGTCAATGTATAGAGAAACAAAAAGAACCCTGACGAACCTCGAGCTCCTCAAGGTGTCTCTTTGTGCGCTTGGTGATAACCTGTGGATCAAGTGCCTGCTTTGCGACATTGACTTGTCTTATTGCTAGGTTTGAGTTCAGTCAAAGAGTCGGACCCTTGGAAGTTACACCACCTTGTCCTCTGGATTTCTTATACTGCGGCATCGTCGTACTTGCTTATGTGCTGGACGTTGGACACGTTGATGAAGGTTGGGTGAGATTTGAAGTCAATCACGCCATGTCTCACTAAGCGATACGATCGGTAATTATAGTGGTAAACCGAAGTGCGCCCACTTGTCTTGACTTTCAACAATGTCCAACAAGCCCGCCTTCCAGATCATCACTGGTCTTGGTGACTTACCAACGCCAGAACCAGACTCACCATATCGACCCCGCAGGCCATACAGACTTTCCACACTATGTGCAACAGTCGAGAATCCAGGACAAAAAGACCAGTACGGATCATCCTCCGTGCCAATATACCAGACGGCCACATTCAAGGGCGTTGCTGGGGAATACGACTATTCGAGGAGTGGCAACCCCACCAGGAGTCACTTGGGTGTGTATGAACAACATATTTACACCACTGCCCTTACCTCGCACAGAACACCACATTGCTAAGATTTCTTCCGCTGTGCGTGCATTCGCAGTGTCATCGGGCATGGCTGCCTTAGACACCATCCTGCGACTGTTGAAGCCCTCGGATGCAGTTATCGCTGGCGACGACCTGTACGGCGGTACTAACCGACTTCTCGCATACCTGCGTGACCATGCCGGAATCATCGTGCATCATGTCGACACCACCAAACCCGACACATTGATTCCTCTCTTAAAACCGGAGAACAACATTGCGATGGTCCTCCTTGAGTCTCCCACTAACCCCCTTCTCAAAATAGTAGACATCGCAACCATTGCCAAAGAGGTCAAGGAACGTGTACCGGATGCGATTATCGTGGTAGATAATACGATGATGAGCCCATTCCTACAACGCCCCCTCGAACATGGTGTAGATATCGTGTACGACAGCGCGACCAAGTACCTCAGCGGTCATCATGATCTTATGGCCGGTGTTATCACCTGCAACAGGGATGACATTGCAAAAGTAAGTTGTACCCTCTAGGCTATAGTCTGCTCTGTGTGGTTTACGTTCTCTCTTTAGCAAATGGCGTTCATAATTAACGCTTCCGGGAACGCCCTTACCCCGTTCGACTCCTTCCTGCTATTGCGAGGGACCAAGACACTTGCGGTCCGCATGTCCCAACAGTCTTCTACTTCCATGCTCGTCGCTCGTTACCTCCACTCCCTTGGGTTCCCTACCTTCTATCCCGGACTACCAGACCATCCCAACAGAGAGGTTCTTGAACGCATTTCAAGTGGCTACGGCGCTGTGCTCAGTTTCACCACCGGAAGCAAAGATATTAGTGAGCGTGTCGTCGCTGGCACGAGATTGTGGTCTGTCAGTGTCAGTTTTGGGTGTGTGAACTCACTGATCAGCATGCCTTGTGTAATGTCGTAAGTGGCGCCATCCTTGATATTATTTGTACCTCTTATCGTCCACTCTAGTCACGCATCTATTCCAGCTGCTACTCGCGCTGCTCGGGGCCTGCCGGAAGATCTGATTCGTCTTTGTGTCGGAATTGAAGATCCCACAGACCTCCTCGACGATCTTGAAAGGGCCCTTTTTGACGCGGGCGCCATCCGGAGGACTGCTTCCGGTCTTGTGCGTGTGGAAACATCAATAGGAGAGGCTGTTCAGAAACTTGCGGAAAAGGAAGCTGCAGGTGATGACACTCCACCGCACCAAAGGCAGTGGGTCGTATCGGCCCCTGGCAAGGTCATTCTGTTTGGCGAACATGCAGTCGTATATGGCATCGTAAGTCTTACTCGGCCTCTTCGGCCGTTGTATAATCCACTGACCCTTTCCAAGCCCGCTTTGGCGGCATCACTGTCTTTGCGATGCTATGGCATCTCCACACCACGCTCAGACGATATCATTGGTGTTCACTTCCTCGATATTGATGTTGGTCAGCCAGGGGGATTCAAATACGAATGGAATGTGTCAGAGTTGCCATGGGACTTTGTTCCTTCTAGTAAGCACCTCAAAATTTTCTGTATTGTTGTCTAATTGTTCCGGGTTACCTAGCCTCATTGCCGCAAGACGAGGGTGAAATTGCACTAGATATCCAGCTTCTTGACCTATTGACATCACGATCTTTCCCTGCTAATTTGGATTCTCACGCACGCCAGGCGGGCTTGACATTTTTGTACTTGTACATGATTCTTGGAGTGCGTACAGGTCAAAGGTGGGTACATCCATACCTGAGTTTACCCGGTCTAGTCGAAAGTCTTACTCATCACGCTACAGACCCGTACTCACTTTCACCGCTCGCGCCAACCTTCCGGTAGGCGCCGGCCTTGGATCGTCAGCATCCTTCTCGGTCTGCACTGCGGCCGCATTATTGCTTGTATTTGGGCAAATCCGCGTGCCACCACAGTCCTCGCCATCTTCGCCCATACCCCAAGAGGACTTCTCTTCGTCTTCTGCACAGAGTCCTTTGCCACCTACAAAACTCGTTGATACCCTGGCCCAGTCCACGAACAGGTATGCATTCCTTGCAGAAAAAATATTGCACGGGACACCAAGTGGTGTCGACAACTCAGTTGCCGTCTTTGGTGGTGGCCTCCAATACACAAAAGACCTAGGTCATGGCGGTGGAATGGAAGCCATCGAGGGGTTCAAGGCCTTGCGGTTCCTGCTAACGGATACACGCGTACCAAGGAACACACGTTCTCTTGTTGCGGGTGTTGCCGCGCGTTTGGCAGAAGATCCTGACCGGGTGCGCGAACTTCTCCAGAAAATCCGAGGGGTTGTGGCCCGTGCGAAACAGGTACTTCGTGGGGAGAATGGACAGGAACGGGGGGAACTTGCTGTGAGTACTCCGTGGATAGCCCCGATTATGTGCCAACTGGCTGATGGCGATTGCGTTAGGCCCTTATTGACGAGAACCACCAACACCTCGCTGACCTCGGAGTTTCGCATCCCAGCTTGGAGGACGTGCGGACAGTGACTAGGACCCACGGGCTTGTGACGAAGCTAACCGGTGCTGGCGGCGGCGGCTGTGCCGTAACTCTGGTGCCAGAGGGTGAGGCTATCTTTGTCGTCCCATCAGTGCTCTGGAACTTATCTGTTCGGCAGACTTCCCCGAGTCATCGCTTTCATCACTCGTCGCTAACCTCCACGACAAAGGGTATGTCCCGTACCTGACGCAAGTCGG
>Ga0307518_10000546_pt1 | contig 28619 bp, 12 predicted proteins | sample 25_EM_MG_FD_203889 | JGI IMG/M metagenome (GOLD analysis project Ga0307518, IMG submission 203889) | Populus trichocarpa ectomycorrhiza microbial communities from riparian zone in the Pacific Northwest, United States - 25_EM | ecosystem: Host-associated > Plants > Roots > Unclassified | place... | reverse complement strand
TTTTTTAAATTATTTAATCATAAAGTTAAAACATCTTTAATTCTTTAGAGATCGATCGATTTTTTTTTGTGTTCGTTTATTTTTTTCAAGCTTTGACCAGGCTGAGAAACAAGAGGTGACAGGGAGAGGTGATGTATAGAGAGGTGAGAGAGAAACGGCGTCGCTTTGCTTCCTTATGCTCCCTATGGGCTTTAAACCCATGTGGGCTAACCCCTGCAAGAAATACATGGAACCTAGAAAAAAAAAATGTCAAGTTCATTCGAAGCGCGAATGGTTTTGAAACCCAAAACCCGGTCCAGACCTAATGTGACCGAGTTATTAAATCATTGGATCATCGGCTTGATCCGCATCTCAATTTTATCCTTGTTAAGAAATTGATTAATAAATTAAAGTTTTCATTTTTTACTCTAGGTTTATGATTGGGTTGATATTATATTAATTAGATTTATTTGTCAATGATATATAATAAATAAGGAAAAATATGAGGAAAAACACTTTAATTTTTCAATTTTAATAATCCCAAGTAATTAAAAAAAATCTTGAATTCAAAACATTCTCTTATAATAAAATAAATCATATCATTGACGAGAGGATATTTAATAAACTTAAATATAGTTATGTGATTTCTAGTTGTCTGTTTACTTGGTAATTGGTAGGTTGCGTTTCAAATTATAATTTAAATAAAAAATAGGTAAAATAATGTTTTTAATTTTAAACAACAATTTGAAAGGCCACATTTCTTGGGTGACAAACGGGTTCCAAATTGGAAATTTTGCAGGCTACAATTTTGGCGTTGGAAAAAGATGGTGAGAGCATTAGCCCCATCTAAGAATTTGGTACCATCTACCCTCGTGACTCGCAGCTACAGCCGCCGCGCGCCCTCCTAGCCGTTAATCCCAACTACCTCTTCTAGCCACCAAACCCCAAGATAAAATTTAAAAGGGATAAATTCATATCAGTCCCCTTTCTAAACTGTTTTCTTAATTAGGTCTCAATCTATATTTTTTAACTTATTAACAAAGTATTTAAGAGTGTGGTAGTGGTTGTTTTTTAAAATGTATTTTATCTAGAAATACATCAAAATAATATTTTTATTTATTGATAATATCAGCATATTAAAACAATTAAAAAAATAATTTTAAATAAAACAAAAAAATCTTGAATTTTAGCCAATTGTTATGGGGGAAGCAATCCCAAACGGGGCTAACTCTCTAATTTATCGGTTAATTCTAAATTTTATCCTTTTATAAACAAATATTTCCAGGCTATTCCATATTTTGGGGACCCAAGTTGACAGAAAGATATAATGTTGGATCCAATTGGTTAATAATAAAAGTAAGGTATCTATTGAGAAACTTTATATACATTGGGAACTGACTGTAAATAAGGGAAAATGAGTCCGTACAAAATTATAAATAAATCCTCCACTTCACCCTCTCTTCTCTACTCTGCAACTCTCACTATTTCACTGCTAATAATTAGTCATTACTGTCAAGCTCAATACGCCACCGTTTAGGCATCGCGATGGCTTTGAAATCCTTCATCGAAGTCGGCCCTGACTCTCACTTCCCTATCCAGAACCTTCCGTTCGGTATCTTCAAGCCTGAACCCACTTCGCCTCCTAGACCCGGCGTAGCGATCGGCGATTACGTGTTGGACTTGTCCACCATCTCTGTTTCCGGCCTCTTTGATGGTCCGTTTCTCTCCGGCTCCGATTGCTTCCTCCAGGTCCGTTTCTTTTGCTTCCTTTAATTAACGACGTCGTTTGTAGCTCTGTTTTTTTATTAATCATACAATTTTTATTCTTTTTTGCTTAATCTTTTCGAGCAATTGAAGAACACAATGCGTTTATTACGATCATATAATAATTATTATTGGATAATTATGATTGTGAGTTTTTTGGTGATTTATTAATAGCCAAATTTGAACAAGTTCCTAGCGTTGGGAAGGCCAGCGTGGAAGGAAGCACGGGCGACGCTTCAAAACTTATTATCAGGCATGCTTATTATTTGTAAATGTTTAATTATGTTTAATCTGAGTTTCTTTTTTTTGGTTTAATTATGTATTTTTTTTTTTTTTGTTATTTTATGATGTAGCTGATGAGGCTAAGTTGCGTGATAATCCGAATCTGAGGGAGAAATCGCTTGTTCCGATGGTAAGATAAGTAAAGAGTTATGAATGTGTGATTAGTTGTGAGGAGATTGTTGTTTCTGTAATGTTGGTTTTGTTTGAGAATTTATAGAGCAAAGTGGAAATGCTACTTCCAATTGCGATAGGGGATTATACGGATTTCTTTTCATCAATGCATCATGCGAGGAATTGCGGAATAATGTTTCGAGGGCCAGAGAATGCGATTAATCCTAACTGGTGTGTTGGTTTTTGTAGAGATGGGAAATAAGTTTTTTGGTTATTATTTATTAGTATGTTCATTTTGCCCTAGGCATTCAAGTTTATGGATCATGCTTGATTTTCAGGTTCCAGCTTCCCATTGCATATCATGGACGATCTTCGTCTATTGTTGTATCTGGGACGGATATTATTCGACCAAGGTAAGAGAATTTATTTATTTACTCTACTTTATTTACTGTTTACGCATCAGTATCTCTGTGCTTGATCAAGGGTTTTTTCTTTTTTCCCTAATTGCGTTTGTGCATTTTTGTGTTTCTAGAGGTCAAGGCCATCCAAGTGGAAACTCCCCACCATATTTTGGACCTTCAAGGAAGCTAGACTTTGAATTAGAAATGGTTAGCCACCTAGCCTTTTATTATATGATGACATGTTTATCATTATTTTTCCCTAAATCTTTATCTGTTGTTATGTCAATACTATTTACCTTTTTATGTAGTTCTACAATATGGTACAAATTTTTTTGTTGTTTATACTGGCTGTCCTGTTGCTGGCAGGCTGCTGTAGTTGGTCCTGGAAATGAATTGGGTAAACCTGTGGATGTTAATGAAGCTGGAGATCATATTTTTGGACTTGTATTGATGAATGATTGGAGTGGTATTGATTCTTAACCATGCTCTTCTGTCTGCAATTTATTTATTTATTTTTGCGATATCACTATATCATAAGAAGTTGGCTTTGACAGCTAGAGATATTCAAGCATGGGAATACGTGCCTCTTGGGCCTTTTCTTGGAAAGAGTTTCGGTAAGGCTGGAAACCTAACTTTTCCACCTCTTGAATGCATTTTGTCTGATTTTGGGTTTGGGATATGAAACTTTGACTATTAACCATTCGATGCATGTATAATTTGCTTTTTTTGTGTTGTTTTTTGGCCTTATTTTTTCTTACCTGATAAATAGGTACAACATTATCCCCTTGGATTGTGACACTTGATGCTTTAGAGCCATTTGCTTGCGATGCCCCAAAACAGGTAGCTTATTTCAGTCGGTTACAGAACATAACACCATTTTAGTTGATAAGTTTGATCTGAATTTTATGCTGCACTTGCATGCTTTATGACATATCCTGTGAATTGCAGGATCCCCAGCCCTTACCATATCTGGCTGAAAAGATATCGAAAAACTATGACATTTCATTAGAGGTATCACATCGCAGCCTTTGGACATTTTTTTAATGGTATTTCAGCGTTCATGAAAATGCATTGTTTTGTCTCACTAATGGCCTCTTTTCCCCTGATAAGCACATGCATTAATCTCATTTTAGGCCTTACAGGATTCTAATTCTATGTTAAACTGGGAACTTTGAAACTTGTTTCCTTCTAAGAGAGTGATTATTATGCCTTCTGTTCTAAGGTTCAAATCAAACCAGCTGGTCAAGAAGATTCATGTGTGGTCACAAGAAGCAACTTCAATCACTTGTAAGGCCTCTTGAATCCTTTTGTATTTGCATCATGATGAAGTGCAGTGCCTTCAAATGAGATCTGTTTCTTGGATAAATGGCATTCATATCATCTCCTTTTTAGGTGTCATTACCTGTATAGTGAATAATCGATCAGTTGTCCTATAACACTAAAAACATATCACACTGTTTATCCATCAAATAAGAACTCATATTATTTAAGCAAAGATATTGTGTCTGTATTCTTGTTTCTAATTATGTTTTGAGTTTGCTGACTTTTATTTGCACAACAGGTATTGGACAGTGACTCAACAGCTTGCACACCATACAATAAATGGTTGCAACTTAAGGCCAGGGGATCTGCTTGGAAGTGGGACGATCAGTGGACCTGTAGGGCTTCAATCTTGTTAAATTTTGATATAGTAGAGATGCCTGAAATTCCAGTTTTCTTGCCTCCTATCATTTGCTGCCCCTTGTGTTGCCAAACAGGAGCCAGAATCTTATGGATGCTTGTTAGAGCTGACATGGAATGGACAAAAGTCACTCTCACTAAATGGAACAACAAGGAAATTCCTTGAAGATGGAGATGAAGTCGTGTTCAGTGGATGTTCCAAGGTTATTTCCTTGTTCACTTTCCTAAAGCATTTTCCGAAACAAACACTCACATCCTTACACAAGGAACTTATCCATTTGTGCCTTATAATCTCTTCATCTATTGAACAATTACAAAACCCTTTCTTGTTACTCTTTTGGCTTGGTAGAGATTTCCCGTAAGTATCTATGATCAAATATATTTTACGCGGGGGCAAAATTGGGTTCTTGGAACTTATCTAGTTAGCCTTATTTTAAGCAAGCTGGCAGGTTTATGAGCTTGGTTGTGTGTTTTGTTTCTCTCATCACACTCCTATTGACCGCATTTCATTTCTTTGTATCATGTCAAATGCAAAACATCCCTTGAAACTTAATCCATTGCAGGGAGACGGTTACAAAGTGGGGTTTGGCACATGCTCTGGAAAAATCCTGCCATCACCCTGAACATCAAATTGCTTGCGCTTCGTGGGATCTACGTCAGCTGATGTCCGTGTGATAATCCAATAATAAAACCCGTTGGAGGGTGGAGCTGTTGATTGTTGGGGGCAGGATAATTTGTGTGAGTCTAGGAGGATAGCAGTTCTGATGACTTGAAATTCCCTGTGAAGATAAGGAGAATGATCGGTAGTGGCTAGAAGTAAAAATGCTATTTTGTTGGTTCCATCTACTGTTGTAAAGACAATGAAATTCGATGTTGTAATGCTTCTTCTCAAGTAATAATTTACAACTTTCCAATGTCTTTGTTGCTCATAGCACCCTCTTTTAACCCCCCCCCCCCTTTTTTTTTTTTTTGAACGTGGTGCAAATTTAAAAATTCAAATTGTATTTTATAAAATTTTATTTTATTCTTGTTTAAATTTAATATTTTTATGTTTTAAAATTATTTTGATATACCTGGTTGCGTATGCTCCTCGCAGACAGAAAGTTCCAACAACAATTCCTCAATTGTGGTGTGACAACCTCTCCTCCATTGCCTTAGCTTTGAATCCAGTCTTTCATACTTGTGCAAAGCATACTAAGGTTAAAATATTTTTCAGTATTTGATTATGTCATGAAAAATGAGCTGGAAAATAACTTATTAATGTTTTATTTTTTTCAAGTTTATTAAAATAATAAGAAACAAATCTTATAAATTAAAAAGTTGAATGAGAATGAAATTGAAAAAAATATATAATTTCATAAATTATCTCAAATAAAATAAATAATAATCAAAATAATAAAGATCAAATCTAAAAAAAAAATGAAAGATAAAGAAATTAAAATAATAATAATTAACATTTTATAAATTATTTGAAATAAAATAAATAACAATCAAAAGAATGAAAATCAAATTTGATAGATAAAAAATTTCAATAAAAAAATGATAAGAAAAAAACAAATAATAATTATAAAAATAAGGATCAAATTAATATAAAAATTAAATTTTAAGAGATGAAATTGAAAAATAAATATTCAAAACAAAACATATATAGCAATCAAAAGTTTGAGGACCAAATTTGATAAAATAAGCAAATCATATGATATTTTTAAATTTTTTACAACTTTCAGAAAGTGTTTTCCGTCCAAATTTTTCAGGAAAATATTTTTTCTGAAAATCAAGCTAAATTTTTCTTTAACTGGAAAGTGTTTTCTGTTGATCAACTTTTTTAATTATAAATAAACATAAAAAAATTTGAAAAATAATTTTTCATAAACGACTTTAAAAAAAAACAATCATACTCTTTTTATGAAAACAAGTTCTTGCCAAGGTCGCACTTCATCGCATCTCTTCAACTGATCAGCTGACAGATTTTTTCACAAAACCGTTGTCCATCTCTCGACATAGAAGTCTGACACACAAGCTGATGATAATACCTACTCATCAGCATGAGGGGGGTGTTAAGCAACAAATCATAGACTAAGCATATATTTTTGCTATGGAATTCTCAAAAAAAAAAAAATTTAGAGAACTGTTTTTTTATTACCAATAATATTTTTTTTTTTTGCTGTAAATAATAAATTTATCGGTAATAATATTTTTTTATTACCAACAGATTTACCAATTGATAAAAATTTACCGATGAAAGATTTACTGACGGAACATTTTTGTCGGTGATTTTATTAGTAAATTAATTACTGACAGAATATGTGTTTTATACCGACAGAAAAATTCTGTCGATAAAACTGTTAAATGTTATAATAAAACCAATATCTTACGTTTAGATTATTCTTATCCACAAATAATTTTACAAGACTCTATAAATAAGAGTTACGTACTTGTAAATCATTCAAGTAAAGACAGTAAACATTCTTTTCTTCTTCACTTAATAGATTTCCATATATATGCAGGGAACAAAAGATTTGTGTAAATTATAATTTAGTTTTTGCTTTTTGATGATTTTGTGAATAAGTCCTTATAGTTTTGGAAATCATAAATCTAACTCTTTAAACAAAGGGTAACTTTCCAATCTTTAAATTTGTTGGTGAGATTGAAAATTTTAATAGAAATATGGTTAAACTTCTCTATAAATTAAAGTCTTGCGACTCTCAAAATTTATTAATCAATTGAGATATTATTTAAACTTCAAATTTAAAATTAAAGTTGAGATTGAGCAATTATTATTTAATCAAAGTTATTAAATTTTCAAGTTTATACTATAAATGACATTTTAGGGAAAAAAAACAACAATATGTATGTTAAAAAATTTCATGAAGTTCATGTTTCCATCTTTTTCTACCATAAGAATTTTCTTACATTAGCATTATAATAGTAAAGAACTATGTTTTTTAATCATAATTAAGATATATACTAGTATACTGCCCCGCGCTTCATAGCGGGTCAATATCTTTTTTTTTAATGTAAAAAAATATTAAGTATAGAAATAATGTTTTAAGCGTCTTCGGTCTGACAGTCATGCCAGATCCAATTGAATTGAATCTGGTAGTCACGACAGACCCTAGTGAATTGAGTATGACCGACATGACATACCTAATTTTATTAGGTCTAGCAGCTATTAATGGATATCAGACCGCGCCTTGATCTGGCACCAAACATGGTTGCCTAACCCAAGACTCTTGGATTTGGTGTGTTTGCTAGATTTAATGTGCTTGGATCTTGCAATCTATGTCAAACTCAAGCAAATAACAAACAAACAGAGGATAATTGTACACACATAATTGTCAGGAGAGAGAAAAAAAAATGCAAACGATCGACCAGCGACGACAATTCAACCATGATATTTCTACATGAGGGCATGTTTGCGTATCTAGTTATAATGCAGATGACCAGATTTGATCACCGAGAAGTATCTCACGCGCCTCCTTAATGGCACAAGTGCCATCTACTCGCTGAGATATGTGGAACACGCGCCAGTAACTTTTGAAAAAGTAAAACATACAATGTAAAATATACTAAAATGCCTCCATAATCTTCTTAATTACACAACACACTCATGTAAATTTCAGTATTGCAATAATATATATGTAGAGCTATAATACTGAAATCCCTATGCCATCTAATGGTCATTTAAAATTCGTATTTGTATTAAATATTTATGATAAGCATTAATATAAAAGACTAATTTATTGTGAATGCTAAAGAGGTATCTTAAAAAAAAAAAAAAAAAAAACTAACTTGCAGGCTATGTTAAAAAGAAATTAATTATGTTTCTCTAAGTCGGTGGACACAGGTTATGCTAATATTCCTAAATAGGAAAGTTAAAAGAACCCTAGCTTGTAGTTAACTTCCTTCTTATAAATACATTAACTCTCTCTTTCTCCATTAAACTTTTCTTCTCAAGAAACCCTAATATTCCTAATCTCTATTCCCTCCCCTTAAACCCTAGGATGGGGAGTGCGACTAACATGTTCTCCTGTTTAGAGGATGATGGGGAGGTTTCAACAATCATCGAGGAGAGGGATCAGAAGAAGTTGAAGGAAGAAGAGGAGATGGAGCAAAAGAAGTTGATGGAGCTGCAAAAGAAGTTGAAGAAACAACAGGAGCGGGAGAGAAAGCAATCTGAGCTGACTCACATGCTCATGAAAGCCTTGCCTTTCAAGTTTCCTCATCATCATCGTACACAATTTGTTTAATATTCTTGCATGCTTTCTTTTCTTTAATTCTTTGAAGTTAAAAAATATTTATTTCTCTAGTTGTTTGTTAATCTTTGGATTATGCTTTGTAGATGGTGATTTTGGGCAAGCATGGTATTCAAAAAAAAAGAAAGAAAGAAGGAAAAATCTTTTCTTAGGATTAATTAACATTTAATTTCTAATTTTTCAGAACGGAGGCTCCCGAGTCTCAGACAGCAGAATCAGAATGGCGATGCAAAGAACCATGGTGAAGGGTCTAAGAAGAACTATGGTGGTGAAGGGTCTAATAATGTCTCGGAGTGGGACCAGGGCAGGGATGCAAAGCAACCTAGCAGTAGTGATCAGAAGATTAATGTCTCCGAAAATGACCTTGGTGGTGATGGGGAAGAGAAGGTTGATGGTGATAACAATGATAATGGGGCTGAAGGGTATGTTTGATTTGCTAATGTCATCGATTTCTTTTTTAATTAATTTTTTATTATGTTGTTTTTATGCTGTAGAATAGAATTGCTTCATGATTTAGCTGTGTTCTTATGATTAGATTCGTTACAGATTTTATTTTTCTATAAATTTAATTTGTTTCCACAGGGGTAATGTTGTTGTTGCTGTTGATGAACAAAAAGATTCCAAGACTTCCAAGAAGAGGTTCAACAAGAAGAAATCTGAAGCTGATGATAAATCTGTAAAGAGTGACAAGAAGGACGAGGATTATTTAACCATGATGACTCTGGCAGAGTATGAGAAGGAGCTTGAGAAGAGGAAAGCTTCTGACGAAAAGACTGATCTGGAGAGCAAAGAAACTCTTGACAACGCTTTGGAATCTGACCCTGAAGAGAGAAAGTTAACTCTTGACAAGGATTTTGATTCGATGCAACTTTTGCAGAACGAGACTCATGAGGATGATGCCCTATTCATCAAGGTGGTAAGTAAACATGTCAAAAGGGTCCGTGGTGCATCACAACAAGAGGGCGAAAGGCCTAATGGCGGCCAACAGTCCATTAATGGAGAGAGACCTGTTGGAGGACCGTATAGACGTGAGAAATGGAGGGCGCCGAATGCCGGCCCGCAGTTTAATGGAGAAAGACCAAGGAGTGGCAATGGCGAACCCAGGTACGATGGGGATAGGCCTAACAGTAATGGTCATGGAGTCGAGGGCAAGAAGCCTGACGGCCGTAGGTACTATGGGGAGAGGCCTCGCAGCAGCAGCAGCGGTCATGGAGGAGAGGGCAAGGAGCCTAATGGTAGAAGGGAAAGCAAAGGGCCCAGTGGAGATCAAGGCGAAAGGCGTTCCGGCAGTGATGGAAGCAATGGACCAGTTCATGATCTAACCCTCAAGGATTCAAGGAAATTTCCTGACATTGAAGATACCAATCAATTTCCCGCCCTTGGAGGAGCTAGAAAAGCATAAAGTTTTTGGAGCCTCTGAGAAAAATCTTGCAGCCTATTTCTTGAACTGTTTTTGGGTGTGATTTATCAATTATACTTAAACGGTTATTGATCATCTTAAATTTGTTCTAGTTCCTATAATATCAATAGCCTGTGAAAAAAATTAAAGCCATTCATATACTGTTAATTGCTTAAATTAAATTAAATTAAATTAAATATAGCCTGATACTAATGCGCGCTTATCATAATTAAATGTTAGAAGACGATGCTTATTTTATTATTTTAGTTTGTAATTATGAACAAATAAAAATAATTTTATTTTATCAATTTTATCATATTCTAAAAACAAAAACAACATTAACTCTAATAGATTGATTGCCTGCAGATATATTGGGAGCAGAATCGGTTTTAATGAAATGGCATGCATGAAGGGAAGTTTTAATTTAAAAATAAAGGTTATCTTAGAATAATTTATATCAATTAAAATTAAGTATTTTTTTAATGATTTTAAAGCCTCTACCCTAAAATAAAGGTCAACTATAGCTTGGATTGCCCCTCCAACTTATAGATTAGCTCATGATCCATGTTTTGGACCGAGTCTACACCAAGTGGGTCTTATAATATGATTAAAAGTCTCTTATGTGTTTCTCATGTTTATAGCAATAAATTGACCTTGTCATTTTTTAAAGTGTTTATAAGTGTTGTATTAGTAGTTTTTTAAATTATTTTTTATTTATAAATATATTAAAATAATATTTTTAAAAATTATTTTTAACATCGTCTTATTAAAAATTTTAAATAAAAAATAAAAAATTCAAATTTTCATGAAACTCCAACCATAACGCAATTCCAACATAAAAGCCTAAAAGAGCCACCGACAGAAACAGGTGGTTTTCGTCGTGTGTCCTCTGGCTTTAAAAGCTAACATGACGAAAATGTTACCTTATGCCAGATAAGATGTTTACCTTTAGCGACGAATATCGGTGGCTTGTATCCTTAATAATAGTGAACATACAACATATTTCTGCGTCTTGACTTTCTGCTCCAGAAACCAAGAAATGGACTCACAATGGAGAGCCAAAAGACTATTTCCATTCCTAGGAATACTCTTGCTGCTCTCTCTTCTTTACCTTGACTTCAACAACAGTAACAACAGCTACTTCAGTTTTCCAATCTTCTTATGGCAACCCAAGATGGGATTTGTCTCAACCAACTCCACACAATTCATCATCATCGATGATGGAGGTGGTGGTAGGGTGTCTGCATTTTATGTTAATGGGTGGAATTCATATTGGTTGATGATGAAGAGTGTGTGGAGTCCATCAAGATCAAAGGTTTCTGAGATGCTTAAGAGAGGAGCTCAAATGGGGTTGACTGTTTGCCGGACTTGGGCTTTCAGTGATGGTCGTGGTCCTGATGCTTTGCAGGTCTCTCCAGGTCTCTTCAATGAGAGGGTCTTCAGGGTAAGTCCTAATTTTTTTCCTTGTAAAATTAGAGATTTTTCTGCTTTCAATTGACTGTCAAATCTTGAAGGGGAGGTTAAGACTAAAGAAGGGCCTTATAAAAGGCTGATGGGCTTTTCATTGTGGTAAAAATGAAGAATCTTGAGGCAGTTTTGGGCCCTCTTTGTGTTTAATGAAGGTATTTGTCTGCAGGGATTAGATTATGTGATAGTTGAAGCAAGGAGGAATCATATAAGGTTAATTCTCAGTCTGGTGAATAATCTTGCTGCATTTGGTGGAAAAAATCAGTATGTAAAGTGGGCAAAAGAAGCTGGAGTTAATGTCTCTTTATCAGATGACTCATTCTTTTCAAACCCAGTTATTAAAGATTACTACAAGGCTTACATTAAGGTGAGATGCTATGTTTCACTCCCCTAAGGCTCAATCATTGGATTTCTATCAATTGCACTGGAATATTTGACTCACAAGCATTATATGATTGCAAAATGAGCAAGAGCATTGCATATGACTGAATTTTGTGACAATTCTGTTTTTTAAAGTCGATTATTCAACTTAATTTGTTGTGGTGTAACTTACCATCTCAAATTTGGTTGTGCGTCATCTGCTAGATCAATTTGGGCTGAATTATTGCTATATTAGTGAATAACAGTAAGGAAATTTCGTAAGGACTAACATTTAAGAGTGGGAGACTTGGCAGTCTATGCTTCTCTTTCTGCGTTATGATAATCTCTTGGTTGCAAATTTCTGTTATGCATTTTCCAGGCAGTTGTGAAGAGAAAGAATTCATTAAGTGGAGTTAGGTACTCGGAGGAACCGGCAATTTTTGCTTGGGAGCTCATGAATGAGCCTAGGTGTGCATCCAGTTCTTCTGCTCCTGTTCTTCAGGTGAATCATTGAATTTTTGTTCTTGTGTATATTTTGTTGTTGAATTTCAAAAATAAACTGAAGGATTTAGGCTGGAAAATGGAGAGAGAGAGATGAGAGTGTTGTCTGATGGAAGCATTTTGAGCCAAATATCATTTTCTCCTGGTCTCTGTTATTGTGGGGTGGTCTGTTCATGTCTGTTATATTATAATATCAAAAGGATATGTGTTAGTTTTTTATTGGTCAAGAAACTTTTCTGGTTCACGTTTGAATCAGATTTGATTGAAATCATTTTAGTGCTTTATCTTTGGCTTAAGGCATGGATCGCTGAGATGGCCGCATATATCAAAAGCTTGGACAAAAGACATCTAGTGACTGTCGGGCTTGAGGGGTTTTATGGCCTGAATACAACTAACAAGTCAGAAGTGAATCCTGGGATTTGGGCAGCATCACTTGGAACAGACTTCATACTGAATTCAGCAATAGACAACATCGACTTTGCTTCTGTTCATGCATACCCAGATAGCTGGTTAGTAATACATTTTGAGTATACAGATTAATGTCCAGTAATAGTAGTGAGGTACACCTAAGAACAGTTCACTGCATTCGTCTATTATAATGCTGTGTTAGGACCCAAAACCTAGGCTGATGGGAAGATCAACATTAAGATTGAAATAGTGAATCACTGTCAAACATTTGAGGAATATTATTGATTTTTTATAGAAACAATAGTCCAGTTCATATGATTTTGGCTCCATGCTGTCTGCAAGTTCCTACCTATAGCAGCGTGGATGTTAAATTAATTGGTGACACCCAGTTGATTGCAGGCCTCAGTAAACAAATCATCGGAGTATTTACTTTTATGTATTCTTGATAGATATATTCTTATTTCTCTTCACACCATGTACAAATTGTAGGATTCCACATGCTGATTTGGAAGCAAAAACTACTTATCTTTCTAATTGGGTGGATTCTCATATAAGTGATGGAGACTTTGTGCTGAGGAAACCAGTTCTTTTCACAGAAGTCGGCTCAAGATGGGATGTGGATGGGAAAGGAGTGCATGAGAGAGATGTTTTGCTGAAAATAGTGTACGATAAAATTTATGAATCCGCAAAGAAGAGGCAGGCTGGTGCTGGTGCCTTGATCTGGCAGTTGTTAGTTGAAGATGTGGATGGATACAGTGATCAGTTTTCTTTCATACCACAGTATTCTCCTTCTACCTATAAACTGATAAAAGAACAGTCATGTAGGCTTCAAAGAATTTCTGCAGGACACAACAGAGCAAGAAAGCCTGAATGAGTGGATCCTGTTGCTTCGGTCGCTTGTGAATGAGAGGAAACCAAACAAAGCAAATGGTAGTGTTTAAGTTGGAAGGCAGTCTTAAGAGTTGATACAATTCTTGTAAGGCTCAAACGATACGTGCTCGAAATGGAAGAATGAAAAGAAAAGATAAAAAGAAGTGTGAAACTTGTTCAGGTTTAATCAATTCTATTCAAATTCAAGGCCAGAAGGTTCGAACATATCGAATATATATTGCTGGCATGGGCACTTGTGTGATTGACTGAGTTCCCCTGGGAAATGCTCTTTGAATGATGTAACTTGCCCTGAGACTTTATGCATTTTGTAGTTGTTGTATTGTATCAGAACATGTACATTGATTCATTCCAAAAATGTATACTTCAATTTTTTTTGCAATCTGCTCCATGATTGAACTATCTCTTCACTGCCACAAGGTTAATGCTTAATCATTGTCTGTGATGGAAATGTCTTCCGGTTAAGACCATGGATGACGTTCTTGTTCATGGTTTATTTTTATCTTGTTTTCATTCATCGAGAGACTTGTTAGGCTACAGGCTGCACAATTCAACTCTACAAATTATTAGTTTTTCTTCTTTCATGAGCAACACTGAACTCTAATATTACAACCATCAGCTAATAGAAATACAGATCAGGTCACACCAAAACACTTCTCAGCAAATATATTTGTTTATACTTTCAAAATCTGCTTTCATAGTAGCAAAATGTTAGCAGCATCCTTGAATAGATGCCTATCTATGCCATTGCCGCGCAGCTGCATTTGCATCGAGACATGCATTTCTTGCAATCTGAAAGAGTTGGCTTCCCACCATCGCAATCACACCTAGTGATACACTTGGACCTTGAGCTACCACCCCACAAGCACCGTGCCATGCAGTGCAGAATTGGCACGCAAGTTGGACAACCATACTTCATCTGATCAAGAACACAGTCTTTGCATCCACTGCCGTCCGATGGCTTGGTTCCTCCTGATCCCTTTGTTCCATTCCCACCCGAAGAGCAGCTGGCCAGTGCTGGTGAAATCATCAAAGAAAACATGAGTAACACCATCAACACAGCAGGAAAAGCAAATCCCTTCTCCTCCATCTCTTCAAAACAAAAAGACAAGTCCTTGCTTGTATTAGCTACAACCCTTTTCACTTCTTTTATACACTTCTTGGTGACTAACAGCTAAGAGAAATGTTTCCCAGTGTTCACATTGTGACTCGTATATATGAACGAGATAGACATAAATGGTGCTATCTATGTTCACATTGTTTTCCAGGTTAAGTGTTCTCATTAACTACGTCATTGAATGTCTGCCATGTCTTGGTTTGCTCAACGTTTTATCTCGTCGACTGTCATACTTTATCCTGTCAACAACTGTGTATAAAAGGCATGCATGCATCCCTTTACCAGTTTGTCGAAGGAATTGATTGACAATGGGCCCTCTAATACTCCACAATTATTGATGTTAGAACCTTACGGTTCTCACCATTAATTTCCACATGACGGTTTTGTTGATAAGGCCACGATTAAATGTGTACGAGTTGGCACATAAATTGTGTGTCTTGCACGAGTGTATATATACTTATTTTTCAAAATTATTTCAGAGATGTTTATTTTTTATTTTATTTTTTTCTCATAAACAAAATTAATTTTGTATTTGTTTTTTTTTTTCCATCGAAGGCAACCTTAAAGCACATTTGATGCTTATTTGTAGGATACAAAATTAGAGGTAGTTTTCTTTTGTTGTAAAATCTTAATTTCAATCTTATTAGGAGTCAAGCATAAAATCTTGAGCCTAAAATCTGATCATGATCCATTAGGGCCTCCATAAATTTGCTTAGTAAATTTCTTGAGAGGAAAGAATGAATGACAATTAATGAACAAAGTTCAAACTTTAGGCACTATTGTCTTTGTCTTTATGCCTACATGATGTTTTTGTTGATCGTGATTGTTTGTTACTGAGATTTAACTTGTTTTTATTAAAATTTAATTTTTTAATTTTAAATTAATAATTTTTAATGTTTTTTTATTGTTTTAATCCCAAATCAAACCAAGAATTAAAAAGTAAAAAAAAAAAAAAACAATAAAAGGAGACGGAACACCCTTGATGCCTTATCCAATACAATATATATATATATATTCGCTATCTAAAGATAGAGAGCTAAAATGGAGGATGAAACCAAGAACTTGAGCAATCCCATTGCTCTCGTCTTGTCTTCACTAGGGTATTCTTATGTCCTGGCCACATACATGACAAAAGGCCTGACGAGGGTCTTATTTCTCCTCCCCACATTTTACCTACTGACCATCTTTCCTTGGTATTTCACATCAAGTCTTCTCAGAGGAGTCTTATCTTTCTTTATCACATGGATCACGTCTTTCAAGCTTCTCCCTTTTTGCTTCAACAAAGGACCTCTCACTGCTTGCAAAAACTACTTAGACTTTGTTGCAATTGCCATTTTTCCTCTCAAGATACAGGAAAATACTCACCCACATTTAACTCTTTCCTTAAGTTTTAAAACTCTATCATCAATCATGGCAAGGTATGAGTTAGTGACACTATTCAACAAGCCGTATTTAGCGACATCTTTACAAGATTTTTGGGGTAGAAGGTGGAACCGGTTGTCTTCAAACATTTTGAGGCAAACAATATATGAACCTACCCAAAATGTTTTAGTGGGTAATTTCGTCGGAGTTGGCAAAGCAAGGATACTGGCCATGATTACTACCCTTGTGATTTCAGGCATAATGCATGAGCTTATGTTCTACTACATCTCTTGTGGGGCGAGACCCACATGGGAGGTCACTTGGTTCTTTGTCTTGCAAGGAATTTCCATGGTTTTCGAGGGAGCATTGAAGTATTTGGCTCGGGTTAAGGGTTGGACACCCGTTCACCCGACTGTTTCCAATGTTTTGACACTTGCGTTTGTGTCATTCACATTTTCTTGGTTTCTTGTACTGCCTGTATGGAGGAGTGGACGAAATGAATGTGGCTTCAGGCCAAAGATTTTACCTTTCAGAGAATAGATCACTTGAAACCCTATCAATTGTTTCAAGAGCTACATGCAGGTTTTCCTACTCTCATATTTTACTGTTACCGGCTATAATGTATTGAATATTTTGTTTTTTCTATATAAAAATTACATGCTTTTAAGCTAGAGTTATTTTGATATTTTTACTTAGATATATTAGTTATTATTGATTTGTTTGGAAGTATTATTTTTTTTAACAATTAAATAATCATGTTGGTTCCAATAAAATAATAAATTTATTGATATAAAAAAGTATATGTGGAATTTGGAGATAACATTTATTTCAAGAAATCAATCTTTCAAGAAAAATATTGATCCATGGATCAATGAAGAAGAGAAATATTCCCCAGTAAACTAGGATCAAATCAAGGGTTTGCAGTTAATTAGAGTCTCGATAGTTTCAATGCCTTGAAATCTGCAAAGCACTATATTTGTGATTTGGATATGAAATTACCAGCAAGCTTATGAGTCATAGAGAATTAATATAATACAAATGATAATCACTTGCGTAATCGAAATTAGTTACCATTTTTACTGTACTTGTTTCCTCCCAAGGAAAATTGTAACTTCACTTTTGTTAACAAACTCTTTCCCGTATAATGCTTCTCTTAGTGCCCGATTGGCACTGCGGCAGCTGCAGGAAGTAAACACTGAATTAAAATGTTTGGTTAACATTTTTTTCCCCACATGAATCATACTTAAAAACTGAGGTGGAATCTCAATTTATGAGAAGTAATTCCTTCTTTTATATGTGGAGAGTCACTACATGAACAGTAGATACTGTTTCTACTATTCTAGCTGGATTAGGCTCAGTTTGAAGCTAAAAATACATTAAACCGGGTCCAACCCAGTAAAATAAAAAAATTAAATTTTATTTTTTATTTTTTATTTTTTATTTTTAATTGTGTTTTATTCGAAAAACTAGTGTTTCACATTATTTAATGACACTACATAAATTGAAAGGAGATCGCTTGATGACGTAACATTTGTAGAATTTGATCGCAATTCTAATTTTATTCCTGATGATATTTTACCTGATGTTGTTGCGCGTTTACAAAACCAATGAAACTGTAGTCCTTGTCAGATGTATTTCATACCTGATGGAATTGTAGATAGTTTAATGGAACAATAAAAAATATTTTATATTAAGTATTATTCATTTCATGATATAATAGCAGTAGTTAAATCTATAATATTTAAATTAAAAACCATCAATATTAATATATTTTTTAAAAATTTATTTTATAACCTCAATTTGAAAAGCATTCTTAACCAAATACATTAAACTACTTTTTGTTCAACCTCAATTTCAACCACAGTTTTAACCAAACATATATAAATATCAAACCAATCTTAATCGAAAATACTTTTTATAAAATATTTTTTTTCAAACCACAACCACAATAGCTACCACAATATCAAATACACTTACGTGTTTGGTAAAAATTGTGGTTGAGGTTTATGCGCAGCAAAAAATATGTATAAAATGTTTGGTAATTGTGTGGTTGCGGTTGCTTTTCAAAATGTTTTTTACTTTGAAATGCATTAAAATAATGTATTTTTATTTTAAAAAATAATTTTTGATATCACCGCATCAAAATGATTTAAAAACACTAAAAAATATTAATTTGAAGTAAAGAAAAAAATAAAAAATTATTAATTTTTTTCAAAAACGCTTTTGAAACGCAAAAACAAACAGTATTTTACGAAACTCAATTAAAAAAGCATGTAAAAGCATGTAAAAACTGCTTCATGAAAACTGTGTTTCAAACTTAATTTTTTAGTGGACCCCACAGTATAAAACACAGTTTTTACACTTACCAAACACCTTACTGTGTTTTTTACATCGCAAACACAAAACAAAACAAACGCTCCCACAATATGCAGGAACATCCTGCTTAGAGGCCATCCCTATCTTTGCCACATTTCGTTGTCTTTGCTTGCTTTGCTATCAAGATTCAACAGGACCCTACACCAATAATACTACCTCGTGATCAAGAGCTTGTAAATGTTGCTGAGAGTCAAGATCTTGAGAAGCTTGTGAATGTTGAAACCCAATCTCGAGAAATCCCACTAAAAGGCCTTATTAAATCACCTCTGAACTATGCCTTGAAGTTTGGTTACATTTATACCAAAGACGAATATATCCATCCAAAAATCATATTGCCCCTCTATGTTTTATATAGGTCTAGAACTAATCTTAGCCATGGTTGGAGCCCTAGCTCGAGCCACAATTTGATGAGCCATACCTATCCAGCTCATTGCAAAACTTTTAGAGTAAAAGAAGGAACCTAATGGTCACTAGTATCTTGCATCCAACTGTATACAATCCAATCCGGTCAACTTCTATGCGTTGGATTGCAAAAAAGAGGGCTCCATTACCAGATGATCGGCACATTTTTGGTCTCTGGCCTCATGCACGAGCTGATTTTCTATCACATTAGACTCCAAAAGCCACTGTGGGAGGTGGCGTGCTTCTTTCTCTTGCATGGTTTTTGCTTGGCTAAATTGGTATCTAGAAAAAAATAAAGTGCACATGAGGATTGCCTAGGGTGGCAGCAGCACCGCTTGTACGTAGTGGGGTTTGTGGTGGCTACTGCCATGTGGTTGTTCATGTCAACCGTGGTACGTTGGAAGATTGATGTTGAGGCACGTATGGAGATCGATCATTTCTTTCATTAATTTTGTGAAAGGTGCATATATCTAATTGAGAGATGTTTTTATTGAGCATAAATTCTAGATTATTGGTAGGTAATTTTTGTTGCAATAAGTTAGCTTTTTTTTATTATTATTAGTATTTCTCGTACTTGGTCAGGTTTGAATCTCGTAAAGAGGAAGGATACCTTCTTAATCATCAAGCCAGTCTTTTTAGATTGCTCCTCATCAACTCTTAAATTTTAATGTTATGCCTTAATATTCATACCTATAAAGTTCAATTCATGCAGAAAGAAAACTTCTTAAATGCATCATTTGTTCGAGTTTGGCCAATTTTCTAATTAAATTCAACCATAAAAGAAGGTAATTTAAAATTAAAATCCAACCACAAAAGAATTTCGTCTTCTCAATTTTGTTTATTTATTTATTTATTTTCCTTTAACTTTCTTCTACACAGCTCCTCAATCCATTATTAACTGAAAGTTGGTCATGGCTTTAACTCCAATATTCAATGCAACTGGGAAATGAAGCTAGCAGGGAAGAAATTAAATATTTGGTTTCGAGGAGTGGCTGCCACTTGCAACCATGTACAGTCTTAATTACCGGAAATAGTTGTGTTGAGTTTGAAATAGTATTTAATTTTAATTTTGATATTTTGTAAATTATAAATTTGATTTATTTAGTTTTATTTTTATTTGAGCCAATTAAATATATTGGATTGAGCTAAATTTTTTATGAATATTACATTGTTAATTTTCAAGGTCATGGCACCCCTAAATCTAATTTTCATAGCTTTTATTACCGTTAAATTCTAGTTACATCCCTCTTCCTCACTAGCAAAGAAATAAGTTTTTTTTCAGATAAGTTAAAGAAATCTAATAGAAAGTACACTAACAAGAATTTTAGAGCCAAAACATTTCTAAATAAAATAAAAATAAATGCTAAATACACAAACTATCAAATATAAAGATAAAAAATATAGTATACAGGTTGGATCTAGTTGACCGGATTTTAAAAATCTTAACATGTGATATCTATTTCTTAATTTTTTTTGACTTATTATCATATGTAATATTCAAATTATCCAACTTTGATGGGTTGAACTATGTCAGATGATAATATAGATGAACTAGTTTTTTTAAAAACCCCTACATGTAACCCTACTTATCTTCATAGTATAAAGTCTAACTTGGATCACGAATTAAATAGGTTAATATAAATTGACTCAGATCCATAAAAAATAACATTGTTTCAAAAGTTTATTTTAAAAAAAAAAAATTAAAATAATATATTTATCTTGTTTTATTTATTAAGGATAGAATAATATTTTTAGATTAACCTATATATAAACTCATTGTATTTAGGTTAAAGCAAGAACTTTAAGATAAATCAATTGAGGAGAATTCTAGTCTCCTTCTCTTTCATATTCATATTTATTTTTATGGTAATTAAATTGTTTTAACAAAAATAACTTTAATTTATTTTTTTAAAAAATAAAAATAATTAAACTGAGTTTCATTAGGATTTTAACATGTCAATAAAATTTGACCATGAAAAATTCAAGCCAGTTGAACATGAAATTTCACCCAGACTAGTTACAAGTTTAATAACACTGCCTGTACTTTTTTTTTTTTTTTTGCTGTATATTTACCTTGTCATTTTTTTTTCTTTTAGGAAGTAGAAAATATTTGTTTATAGACTAATAAATTCAATTAACCACACCTAACTATATTTTTTTTAATTTTATCTTTTTAAAATTATAACTATAAAAATTATTTTAAAAACAACCATATTCTCGGAGAGTCATGACGTATGTGATCATCAAGTTTAGACAGCTCTATACATTCCTTGATACTGCCAACAATTTCAGTTTTTTGACTATTTACGGAAGGATCTTTTCTCGAGGCAGAGTCTTTGGGACTCCCATCGTTAATGGAAAGTAAGATCAATTCAAGTACCTGGTTGATATACCTGGTCACATAAAGCATAACTAGATGATCCAATATAGACAGACAGGTGTGTGTATTAACGGGAAGGGATTCCAAATATTTATCTAATCCGAAGTATATTACATGCAAAAAAAAAAAAAAACAATCATAACATGTTTGCAGATAACACACCAATCAGCAAATATCTCTTTCTAAATTCTTAATTATCAGTTTTAATATATGTAGCCACTTTCATTAGCCTTCAGCTTTTCTTGTTTGCTGCCATTCCCATAACTACAGGAGGCAAGGATAATTAATAGCTGGCTATGTAGGTGCTCCACGGTGGTCAATTGAGGGCATGCATGAGACGTCAAATCAACTTGGAGAAAACAGAACCGACGAGCCAAGTTGAGGATAGCTTGGTGAACGTGTGGCAGAAACATAGCAGTTCATAATGTATGTGAGAAAACATGTGAAGGCCACTCAAAAGCCATTAAACTCAGCCCGTGGATTTAAAATGATATAAAAATAGTCAAAACACTGAAATTGTTTTGACTATTAAACATAGCATTTTATTTTTTAAAAAAAAAGTTACAACACTTTTTTTTTTTTAAAAAGGAAGAAGTAGAATGGATTTTTACCAAGATGATTGGATTACATATTGACTGAGTCAATTTCCTAATGATTTTTTAAAATTTAAATTAGGTTATATGCTAAATATACCAAGTTCAAAATTAATCTGGTGAGCCAAACTATATTCGATCAAACTAGGACAATTAGCTTGAAGCTCAACAGCAACTAATGTCCTTTTCTCCTATGAAGTTTTTTTATTCAAACTTCACCTTAATTTATAGCAAAATTGAACGACAAAACGTGAAGGCTAGGGCATTGTGATATTTTCGATCTTTTCATTCAAGTATAATTATCATTTGAGTAGGAGAATGTTTTTTATTCAAGCATTATCTTTTGATAATGACTATTGGTGAAAATTATTAGATCAACCTGATTTTAGAACGACGTTTGTATATTGCACAATGGAATCTATATATTACCAGCCAATTTAAAATATTTTTGGTCCGTAAACGAGGTTGATATAAAAAATATTATTCATATATATGAATGCATGACTGTTGGATAGTTTACTTATTGGATTGATGGTATTTTTGTTAGTGTATATATCATGTAGTCAATCATTAGTTATATGTGATATTGAAATTTGATCGTGTAAATATATTTAATTTATTAATAAAGACTTATTTATCTTTAACATTCATCAAATATTTTATTAATGAATCTAAAATAAAAATAAAGTTCTTGGGATAAAAATATTTTACAAAAAAAATTATAAAGTTATTATAATTATGAGATTCTTATTGTATCAAAGCATTGTTTCTAAATATTCTTAGTCAATGCTCTATTAAGACTGAATATCAAATAGAGTTGTTAAGACTAGTACATATTATGTTTTTTTTTCTTTGTGAAATAAAACAATTATTCTCATAAATTTTGAAAGATCATAACAGGTTACTAGACATTATACGTAATCTTCAAATATATATAAATCAATCAACTGTTGAATTGATAATAAATTAATTTCTTTACTCCTATTTTATTTAGGATTATGATGTATATTTGAGTCAACTTATTAGGGAACCTAATGGGTCACAAACATAAGAATCATTGGTTATAAAATAAAATGAGATAATTAATCAAGTGTGATTTGATTGTAAATAAATTTTAGAAATTATAAACTAGAATTAATATAATTAATACAGGGGATTACAATTCAAGTAATAACTTGATTGAATAAATTTCTAAAATTAACCTAAAATAATATATGTGATATTATTTAAGAGGGAATTTGATATTTTGTTATTTATAGAGTTTTTAAGTTTCCTTATAAATAAAAAGTTATACCTCTCATTTTCTAAGATGAGTAGAGAACAATACAGAAATACCTAAAACACAAAAACAAAGAGTTAACACTAAAAGGTATTGCGATTCTTCTCTTCTAAAAAGGTTTAGGAAATTTTTCACTAGCGGTTCGTGTGTATTACCGTTAGAGTCAAGATATTTAGACAACTTGTGGTTTGCAACAATCCAATATTAAAGCAAATATTCAAAGTAAAAAAAAAAAAACATCTGATCTTCAGAAAATTTTTGTATAAATTCTAAAAAAATTTAGTTTTGTTTAACGAGATCCTTGAGACTCCAATTTGTTTTTTAAATTTACAGTTCTCGTTGTATGTATATGTTTTAGAAAACCTAATAATAGAAAAGCTATTGTTAGACAATTAGAGTTTTTGTTTGTATGTTTGAATTGTTATTAATATTAATTTCAAAATAATTTTATTTGCAAAATTTCTTTCTATTTTTTTTTTTAATGAATGGTTACTGTTCCGGCCAGATCTGGCTGGAATCTGATATTCTGACCAGAACTTACCAGAAATTAAGAAAAAAAAATCGCTTTTATGGCTGCCATGGGCGCTGCTGCAAGCAGCGCCAGGCGCGAGCATGGATGCTGCCTCGCCAACGCTTCAACAGCAGCACCCATGGGCTGCTGCTGGAGCCTCATGCCAGCTGCGCCAGGCGTGCCTCAACGTCAACCTTGCATCGTCCCACTGCCGGCATGAACAACCACATGGCAGTAGCCACCACAAACGACTAAGTAATTTGAAGGGCGAGTTCACACTTAGTCCAAATTCGAAATTTCTTTATAGAAGATCTCAGATAATTTTTTTTCTTGAACTCTTCAAACAATATTTGTAGTCAAAGACATGCCAGAATATCCCTTGAATAACTTCAGAATAAGATGAAAATAAACTTTAGCTAATATATAAAATATTTATTTATTTTTCACAATACATTTTTCAAGTAGATGTATACACCTTTCACAAAATTAATGAAAGCAATTATTTCCATTCTTGCCTCAACATCAATCTTGCAACGTACCACTGTCGGCATGAACAACCACACGGCAGTAGCCACCACAAACCCCACCACAAGTGGTGCTGCCACCACCCTAGGCAATCCCCACGAACAGTTTAATTCCCTCTTGATAACAATTTCAATAGTCAAGCAAACACCATGCAAGAGAAAGAAGCACGTGACCTCCCAAGTTGGCTTTCGGCGTCCAATGTGATAGAAAATCAGCTCGTGCATGATGCCAGAAACCAAAAATGATGCAATCGCAGCTGGTAATAGCGTCCATTTTTTTGTCATAAAACGGCTAAAAAGGGACCTGACAGGATTGAATACCGCAGGGTGTAGGACACTAGTCACCATCAGGTTCCATCTTTTGCCCCAAAAGTCTTGCAATGAGCTAGCTAGGTATGGCTCATCAAATTGTGGCTCGAGTTCTATACCAAGGAAGACTCGAGCTACGGCTCCAACCATGGCTAAGATAAATTCTAGACCAATATAAATGTGGATAACATAGACTAGAAATATGATTTTTGAATGGATATATTCTTCTTTGGTGTACATGTAACCAAATAAGACCAGTAGTAGAAACTTTATGAAATATTTTAGAGGTGTACTAAGGCCTTTTCTGGGGACTTCTTGAGATGGGGTATCATTGTCTTCAACATTTACAAGCTTCTCAAGATCTTGATTATCATTAACATTTACAAGCTCTTGACTATGAGGTGATAAATTTGGTGGAGGGTTTTGTTGAATCTTGATGGGAAGGCAAGCTAAGGCAATAAAATGTGGCAAAGAGAGGGGTACTGGTTGGGGTGATAAAGGGCCTTGGTCTAAGGCAAAGAGAAGAAGCTTGAAGTTTGCAAGCCAAGAGAGGAAGAAAGAAGAAAGAGCTCTAAGATTGAAGACAGAGATATAGAGAGGAAGGACAAGAAATATGCATATGACTGGGAGGATAGCAAAGAGCCTAGTTGTTCCTTTGTCGATCAACTTACCTATTTTGTGACAATAGCAAAGTAGTGCCAAGACTAGTATCCATACCAAGAGGAAGTTGGGCAAGCCACCTCCCATTTTCAATCTATGTTTCCTCAAATTGTGAGGAGACTATGCGTCTAGAGCACTTTCAAGTTGCAAGAACCATCCTTACCATACAGCATATGTTCTTGATATATTTTATTTCCTGTGGCCCATTCATCATGTGCTTTAAATGATTTGATATGAATCCAAGACGGATAGCCAACCTCATTCAAGATTTTTCTTCTGTTTACTTTACTGAATTGATGTGTGCTAAAGATTTTTCTTTACAGCATGACCTCTTTTTTGTGTCTATACTACTTGTCGGCTGTTGATCTTAACGAAAGTTAGTGTTTCAAATCTTAATTTTTTCTTTCTTTTTATCCTTTAACGAAGGGTATACGTAGTTTAAACATATAAAATCTGAGCTTAATTATGTGTAAATTATCTTATGTATTTTCATTAATTTTGATGATAAATAACACAACATAATGATAGTTATTTTTAACTCCTAATATAAAGCTATATCTCCATCACATTGAATACCCTTTTCAATTGCTTTATACATTGTTGGTTGCCCGGCGTGTTCCATATCGGCATATCCTTTTGGAAAGGAAAGGAAAAAAGGAGAAAGGACATCAAGACGAAGGGATAGGCACACGATTCTAGAGCTAAAAAGAGTCGTGTGGGGAAAATAAAGATCATATCAGCAATTCTATTCCTATATATCCAAGTAATTAATAACCATGATCAAGCACAAAAAGAGTCTTGTTTCACAATCAAGCTAAGAAGAGTTAGATTTTCAATTTCCATTCGAAGATTTTTAGGCTTTAATTTATTAGGAGTTCAAAGGATTTTATACATTTTTTTTAGATAATAGTCGAGAATCTTTATTGACTAAACCAGAATACAGAGATGAACAAAATTATCTGAGTATATCAAGATTGTACGTGTAACATAGTTTAAGTTTAAAACTTAATTCCTATATATATATATAATGTTGTCCCGTTTATGTTTGGTTTTGGTTTAGTGGGAGCCATGACAGGCTTTGGGCTTAATGGAAATAATCTTCCTGTGTTACATAATCGTCAGGCCAGTGGAGAAATTACTTAAAAATCAAATCTTGTATTATCTGAAGAAGTTAGTTGATATATAATTATTGCTAGGTTTTATATGGTAGAGGAAACAAAATGCCCTTACAAGCTTTAGTTTGTCGATGTTTGAAGTATAGTTATATTAGAACAGGTTTAATTTGGTGAGTTATTGGTTCGGTGACTTTTCGAATCAGAATCTTCTTGTTTTAAGCAGTTGTTTTACTACTTGGTTAAATTTGAGGATGACAGGATCAAGTTAAATCCCATGATTTTTTTTAAATAATTTTTATCCAAAACCCATCATTCTTCTGAAATCTTAATTGAAAAAAATTATAATTTATAATATTTTTTAAATTTATTTTTTAAATTACAATAACAAAAACTACTACAATATCAAACTCAATAAACAACTAAATAAATAAAAATGTTTGTTCCATTGATAGATAGATCCGTGCTTTCATATCGGACCGCAGTGTACTGTGATAAATATCATTCAATCAAAACCAAATTGATGATCATGACAAGTTATGGGCACTATTAAAGTCAGATCATATCTCCATTACTCTAAGCTCAACAAACCTAAAGGAGCCGTTTTTGGTTCTTCTTCTTAAACTGAAGTCTATTGCGTTTTACTCCTAATTGCCTTTGGGCTTCTGTTATAGGTTTGTGATTCATTTTAGTCGGATGAAGAAGTCGTCCAAATAACTCCTAGAAATATAACTTAATTAGTTAAGTTTTAAGTTAAGTTTTAAATTTGTTTTCTAAAAATTAGTAATTCGAGTTTCACAAACATTAAAACTATTTGAGACTTGTATGGTTGTTAATTTCAAAACCCGTGAAATTAGTTGAAATATGTGCAAGTTATTCCAAACATCTATGCTAATAATAAAAAACACAAACACGCCCAAATATGAGCCATAATGGAACATTCAAGCATTATGAATTAGGATTTCTACTAAAGATTTAGAATTTGTGCTTCTGTGTTTTTTTCTTGTAAGATCCTCGTGTTGCACTGCATATCTAAAGAATGTGGCCAAGGTTAATGCCCCGAATATTCAAACAGCAAGATTCATCTCCAAGCAAAACAATTAATTGTTAGCAATTTGACGAATTTATTGCAACCTTCAATCACATCTTTCACAGCTTTTGCTATTTTGTCAGCCTTCACAACATTACTAAAGTGCAATCTCTTTCAATTGAGGCTCACTAAAGCTCCCTTGACTTCCAAAGCACAAGAACACCAGCGACTTTTCTGGCTGAGCATCAACAAACTTCATGATCTCATCAGTCATCACGTTGGTTCCCATCAGCTTCTGCACTGTTGCCCTCGTGACAAACCACTGGCCCCAGTGTAAATTAACTGGGGGTACACTTGCCTCACCATCAAGATAGTTAACAGGATGGGATTCTAGCTCAGCAAATGTATTCACAATAATACCCTTTACCTCCTTGAATTTTCTAGCATGGCCCACAAAAGTTGAGTACCCTCCATCATGGAACAACAAACTTGGCAAAACCTTGGAGGGAACTGGGTTGATGTAACCAGGGATGATAGAGTCAGGATCAGTTGGTTTGAAGGTGATCCCTCCCTTGTCAAATCTATTAGGAAGGTAAAGCATAGAACCAAGAAAAGCAGCACCAGAAGCGAAGAAAATATAAGAAGGAACACCAAGGTCTTTTGCAACATCAACAAAGGGAGTACAAAACAAATCAAGAACCAAACCAGGTGACTTGTTGGACAAAACATTGTTGAAAATTGCATCCTTAACATGATCTCTATGATCAGCAATGAAAATTGAAACAAAATGTTCAGGAGAAGCTAGAACATCTTCTAGGGGTGGCGGGGTCACAGAAGGAAGACCTAGGAATTGAAACTCAGGATGAGTTACATTAAGTTTCTCAGCATATGTTGCAGCATGCATTATGTGCAAATGGTGGGGACATAAGAAGCATTGTGGTGGAGAAACTGTCATCTCTATCAAGCAAACGTTTTGCAAACTCCATGACTGATACAAGGTGACCAATCCCTGGTGCTGGGACAAAGACGACCAGGGCTTAATTTCTTGGGTGCCATTTTTGGAGGATATGTAAGGTTTTTGACTCCTTTGTGCTCTTTTGTGGACAAACAATTTGGGACTGAGTTATAATATGCTAGATCTAGTGGGAATTCAATGCTATTTTACTCTGAATAATGTTTGAGAATATATTGATTTCCACATATTGAGTGTTGCCATTCGATGAAGACTTAGACCCCGTTTGTTTGCTGGAAAGTAGTTTCCTTTTGAAAAATGAATTCCGGGAAAAGTGAATTCCGAGAAAGTATTTTCCGATGTTTGGTAGTGTAATGAAAAATAAGTTGAAAAACACTTTCCAGTGTTTGGTTATGTCATGGAAAATAACTTATTAATGTTTTATTTTTTTCAAGTTTATTAAAATAATGAGGAACAAATCTTACAAATTAAAAAGTTGAATGAGAATGAAATTGA
>Ga0307518_10000545_pt1 | contig 28631 bp, 19 predicted proteins | sample 25_EM_MG_FD_203889 | JGI IMG/M metagenome (GOLD analysis project Ga0307518, IMG submission 203889) | Populus trichocarpa ectomycorrhiza microbial communities from riparian zone in the Pacific Northwest, United States - 25_EM | ecosystem: Host-associated > Plants > Roots > Unclassified | place... | reverse complement strand
CTCTAAAACTCAAGAACACTTGGTAAGTGCATCTACTCTTTGAAGAAGAGGCTTCATCTTGGGGTATTGCAGTAGCCATTCAAGAAACTGTACAGATCAAAATCTTTGGGTCAATATAGATATAGAACAGGAATATCAACAAAAGAATCTTGTCGAGCAAAGAGGAAAGTTCCTAGAGAAGAGAAGGAATTTAAGCACCCCCACTCACCCGAATTCACTGTTTGCCGGCTCTCGTAAGGGATGACAACGCTATCATTGATGGAGTTTCTATTATATTTATAATTTTTTGGATAAAAAAAATGATATTTATATATTATTTATAGATTTTTTAGCATTTATTAGATCAGTGTTTTCCAGCGAGAATTTTAAATTTATATATATTAGATAATATTTTTTAAAAAATATTAAGATTGAGATATATTAAAAGATATTTAAAAAAAATTGAGATTAAGATATATTAGATTAACACCTGTTAATATTAAATAACTTGTCAAACTGTGACCCGGATCATAAAATCGCGATAATCTCATTAAAAACAAATCAAAACAAATAATGAAATTCAATTTTCAATCAATAAAATATTAAAATGATAAAATTAAAGAAAAAAATATTCAATTTAAAAAATATTTAAAAATAACTCGAGTAAATCTAGATTAATCTCTCAACCTATGTCTTGGATCATAAGAAAAGGATGATCTAATGGAGAACAAATTGAAAAAGTTTATAAAACTCAATTTCTTATCAATCCAATATTGAAATATAAAATTAGAAATAAAATCAATTTAAAAAAAACAAAAAAAAATCTGAGTCAACTCCGGTTAGCTTATCAAGCTCGTGACTTGGGTCAGCATACCTCGAGTTATAAAATCAAGATAAATCCATAGAAAATAAATTGAAATAAAATCATGAATCACAATACTTAACCAACTCAATATTGAAAGATGAATTTGAAAAAAAAAATCAAATAATAAAAGTACATAAAAAATAACTCAAATCAACATGAGTTAACCTACCAAACTCATGACCCAAGTCACAATACCTAGATAACCCAATAGAAAGCAAATAAAAAAAAGTCACGAAACTTAATTCTCAACCAACCAAATATCAAAAGATAAAATTAAAAAAAAAAAACCTTTAATCAACCCTAGGTTAACATGCAAAACTTGCGACTCAAATCACGACACTAAGATAATCTTATAGAAAACAAAACAAAAGGAATCACAAAACTTAATTTTCAAATAATTCAATTTTGAATAATGAAATTTAAAAAATCAATTAAAAAAGATTAAAAAAAAAAGTCAATCCAAATTAATTTGTCAAATCCGCAAACCCAGGTTGTGATAACGATATAAAGCAATAAAAAGCAGACTAAAAAAAATGCAATACCCAATTCTCAACCAACCCAAAGTTTAATGATGAAATCGAAAAAGAAAAATTTAAATATTTAGGACCAAAGTTGACATCCAAAAAGAAATGACAGATCACTTTGTAATTTTTGAAGAGTTAGGTGTGAAAATCGAGGGAATGAGATAGAAAAGAGAGAGAAGAAGAAAGAAAGAAAGATCAGAAAGTCAGACCTTCTCGTACATGTGTCGCCTTGGAATGAAGAGGACATTGAGATAAATATAACGATATCATGGAAGGCTAGAAATGGAGGTCATAGACCACTGCACATGCCGCTAAAAGTGTGCCGACCCTTCTCACATTGTAGCGCACGTGTTACACACGTCAGCCACTTCCCTCTTAAACAATAATTTCAATTTCAAAATTGCACATGCTGCTAAAAGTGTGCCGACCCTTCTCACATTGTAACGTGTGTGTTACACACGTCAGCCACTTCCCCCTTAAACAATAATTTCAATTTCAAAATTGGTCTCAAAATCTTCAATTGTTTGAAACAAATGAAATGAAATTGTATTTTGCCAAATAAAACATCAACTGAGCACAAGATATTTTCTCTGACACCTCGAGAACCTAATATGAAGTCAATTGAATCAAACCATCAAGTTTGATCCCTAAGCAACATATTTAAAAGGATAAAATTGAAGAGAAGAAAACTTGGGTGACAAAAAAAAGTCATGACACTATTACTATTCGTAAGTGTTTGAACAACGTTGTAGCTAAATGTTTTAGTTTCTTTTATAAGTATTGTATTAATATTGGGGTACGTATATGATGGATTAATATGTTTTATATATGGTTTTTTTTCCTTTCTAAAATCATGTTTAGAAAAAAGAAACTAAAGGCAGTGTGATAATTCAATGTCTTTGGGCTTAGTCAAGTGCTAAGCCCAAGCATATACATGTTTGACGAATTATTAAACTTAATATCCTTAGGCTCAACTAGTGGCTCTAGTAATCTTGTTAGGCTTCATGTTGAACCACGAAATTCTGATGAGTCAGAGATGTTTTTTCTCTTTAATACATAAGAGATACTAAATGCTATGAGGAAAATATGACTTTTGAGCCCTCTTCTTGACCAAAGAATAAAAATCATGAACTATAAAAAGACCCATTGAATCCTTAAAAGAAGGGGTTTTAAATCTTTAATCTTGATATCATATTTATTTTCATAGTCTCTCTCTAAAATATTTTTATCTTTTTTCTTAAAAATATATTTACTTAAATATCATAGAGTCCTCAAATTCAGAAAATAAGACCTTTTACATATATAAACTACCGGTCACTTTAACTTGCCAAATACCAGACTCCAGCCACTAACCACCATGATCACCTTGGCTTATCAAATGAATCACATTACTAGAACCAAAAGATTAATCAATTATCTGGGTTATAAACATTGCTTGTAAATTACTTGGATCTTTCAAGACATCATTAATATATATTATATTAGATTCAATAAATATAAATATTTTTTATATATAGATAGATATAAATGTATATATTTTAGGTTAGAATTGATAATGTTTAAACTATATTTATTGCACATTGAATAGAATAATTATTTAAAAAGAAGTTGGTTCACCCGGATGATATTCATCAAATTCAAGTTAAATTATCATCCACCTTTTCAATGTTTCAAAGTCTAAGCTTTGATCTTACTTTCTTAAGTTTAGCTATCAAAATCCTGTCATTAGTCATTTAATATAGATATTCTTTACAATTTAGAAATTTGATTTACATCCCATGACCTTCCAAATGAACCAAGTCACTCTTGAGGAACATAAGTTGAACCATGTCAAAGTAACATAAATTTATTATTAGATATAAAGATTTCATGAAACAAAATTATCATTACCACAATCACGAGTGATTATTTTTGGTTTGGTTTAGTTTGGTTTTTATTAAATAAAATAACCAAACTGAATTTTTTTTTAAAAAAAAAACCAAACTAGTTCACACCGACCGGTTTCAGTTCGGTTTGGTTTTTTAGGACAAAACCGGTTTGACTCGGTTTTTTCCGGTTTGGCTCGGTTTTTTCCGGTTTTTTTTTGTTTGGGTTCGGTTCGGTTTTTTTGTTTTAGGCTTATAAAACCGAAACCGAACCAAACCGATCGGTTTTATCAAAATTTTAATCAATTTAATCGGTTTTTTTCACGGTTCAGTTTTTTCACGATTCGGTTTTTTTCCGGTTTTCTCGGTTTAATAGGTTTTTCAATTTTTTTGCTCACTCCTAACCAGAACCAAGAACAGTACGTAAGACCTAGCAAATTCTCGTTTCTAGCAGGAAGCCAAGAACACATATTTCTGTGATTATTTTTTATTAATATGAATATCCGGGTTAGTTTGCGCATACTTTGTCTAATCTCATGGGTCCTGAAGTTAATAATCATATAATTCTCCAATGATTCTAAAATTTATAAAGTTCGAACCAGTGACTTTAAAAAAACAAATCTAAAATCTGACCAATTACAGCTGTATCTTTAGCGATAACCAAGAGCAATGCAATGTCCTTGCCAATGGACCAAAGCTTCTGCCATTACATACAGTTTGAGAAATCCAGGGACAGAAAATCCGCCTGGCTTTAAGGATTTTTCTCCGGCCATTAACAATTCTAAGAAATTTGAACTTGCCAAAAACGTATCTTTCTGAGGAGATAACCTCTTAATCTACCGCTACCAGCAAAGAAACCAGACTTAAGGACCAGACTCCGGCTGGACTTCATGATGAAAGCCATGGTTGTCGGACTGGTTAAGCTCCCAGATCACTGGATGGTGACGAGTTGACACAATTAGTTAGTTATGATTATCATAACACTAAAGATGTATATGTAATAGTATGATAAATTTTATCCTATATTTATCATACTATTACATTAAACCTATATAATATTAAAACTAAGTTATACTATATATTTGTTTGAAGAGATAAATTATGTTTGAAGATAACTTAATATATGATAATGTTCATAGCAAGAGAGATAAAATTATATTTGAAGAAAGGGACATTTTATTTAACTAATCTATTGTTAGTATCTTGGGTTATAATATATACGATGATAAATTTGTTTTTTATTTAAATTTTAAAGTTATATTGATTTGAGAATTGTAATTTTCAAAAGAATAGAAACAAAATAAAAAAATAACTACGCAATGTAAATTTTTCAAAATAAAATTAAAAATACAATAACCAATTTTTAAATATCTTTAAGTTAAAAAGAGATTAGGGTAGTTTAGCTGTAAAAAAAATTTATAATTGATAAAATAAGATCAAGGTTCAATTTTTATAAAGCAGTTTGCTGTTTTTTCTTTTTTTTAAAAATTCATTCTCTTCATCTTGTCAAGTCTTAATTAGATCAATTAGATTTTAATAAAATCAATTAAATTTAATCACGTAAATATCTCACTAGTTAATTACAAAATACTTGAGTTGGATGTCAAGTAACTAGTTTTTGAATCAAATTGCCAGATCAGGTCAGATTTCACTCTATAATTTTCATCATCCACTATAAATAAATATTTAAACTCTTGACTTATAATCAATTAATTTTTCTGTCTTTAATCCCATTCTTTCACACATATATATATATATATATATATATATATATATATATATATATATATATATATATATATATGTATACCTTTGATTTTTGTATCTTAGTTTCGATTAAATACCAAAACTTTCTCTATATCTCATTTTACCTAAACTTAATTATCTATCAATCCTAATATATAAGTTTTACGTTGCTTAGAAGTGACATGTCCTCATTCTAACAACAAGGTATACTCTATAATATAGTTTTATATATATAAAATTTACAGTTAAATCCTAAAAAAATTAAATATAAAATAAATAAAATAATTGGTGAAATGTTTTTCATACTTGATCAAATCTTAATGGATGATAATAAATCAGTTGCAATATCTATTTTATATTTTAAAATACGAAGATGATGCAATTTTTGTTTTTTAATAAAAATATATTTAAAAAAATTTAAGATTTTATCGTATGCATAAAAATAAAATATATTTTTAAATTTTTAATTTTTTTTAAAGAAATTGGTTTGAAAATTTTATGTCCTCTTATTAGCATAGATGATAAATCGAAGATGGCTTTTGTCTTATCACAAACAAATCAAGAGTTAAAATACTTTATAAAAAAATATACTTGAGTGAAAAAAAATTAAAAGTTTATTAAGTACTCATATTATATTTCTTCTATTACATGGTAGTATTTGTTTCTGTAGCTGAATATGTTTTTAAAAGTGTTTTTTAGATTTTTTTTTATTTGAAAAATATTTTTATATATATTTTTATTTTAATATACTGATTATAAAAAATTAAAAATATTATTTTAATATATTTTTAATTAAAAAGCATATCCCACCGCTACACAGATAAGTCTCCTGTAGTGGCCTAGAAATGTGGAGGCAGTGGGGGCTAGGCCAAGCTGGGAGCGCGTGGGTAAGCAGATATTTGGGGGTAATGTGGGACCCAACAATTAAGACCTCATATCTAGACTGTAGATATTATGTTGGGACCATGTTTCCGCGTTTCTTGACTATCTGATCAAGGATCTTTTGATTAATTAAACATATTTAATTTTATTATATACTTGATTTATCAAATCCATATCAAGATTAATTAATTTATCTATTTGATATTCTTAACACGTGTTTGGCTAGAGGATTGTATTGTGACAATATTCTTCCTTGTCGAGTTACCATGTTATTCTCATCTTTTTTTTATTTGGATATTAAATGATTTACTGGCTGTTTCGACTTTGTAAATGGGTTTTACCGGTTTTACCCCTGACTGTTAAAGTGGTGTTTACATAGTGACAGTGATTGTTTTTTAAAATATTTATACTTGAAAATATAAAAAAGTAATATTTTATTTTTTATTTTTAAAATTTTATTTTTAATATCAAAATGATAAAAAAACATAAAAAAATCAAAACAAAAAAAATTTAGTTAAAACACCTCTCAAACACCCCATAAAACAAACAGAAATTCACGATAACATGTTTAATTATGATACAATGGCTATAATAATATTATTTTAATAAAAATATAATTGATATAAATTAATCCAACAATCTCGAGTCCTTTTAAGTCAAATTTAATAATTTTTATCTTACTAAATACTGGTTCTTTTAGTCTTTTTTTGTTATTTGAGCCTCCTACTTCTTCTTCTACTTTTTTTTTTTTTTTTGTATTGATTGAATCTTTTTACTCTTTATTTTGTTCTATAAAAATCCCTCCATCATACCATTGTTATTTTTTACTCAGTGTGATATCTTTCAATTAGAGTAACTCTTTTATTTCATAAAAATAAATAAATACATTTAATAAAATAAAAGAGTAAAAGAATTCAATCAATTCAAAAAAGAATAAAAAAATTAAAAGACTACAAGGATCAGATTTTAGCCTAATGTTAATAATTTGAGTAACGTTTTATTATTGAAAAAAAAAGTGTATAGATAGATTGACTAACACTAGATAAATTTTCCAAATTAAGATTGTGTGAAAAATTAATTTTAAACATATAGACAAATGTTCATATGGGCAATCCATTGAGTCTAATATAGTAAAATTAAGTTTAAAAAGCTAATTTAACCTAAGACTCGTCGAATATATGAATATTTTATAAATATACATCAATATTTAATTTCAGCTTAAAGTTAATTCTCTATGACTAAGAGTTTAAAGAGGTATTTTAAAGTGTAGTAACAATTGTTTTTCAAAGTATTTTTTACTCGGAAATGCATAAAAATAATATTTTTTTTTATTTTTAAAAAATTATTTTTGATATCTACATATTAAAACGATCTGAAAATATAAAAAAATTTAAAGATTTTTCTTTTCAAAATTTACCTACCACCTATTATATAAAACATAATACAAAACAAAAGCTAAGTCGGAGAAGGAAAAACTATCTCTTCAACTATTTGTGCTTGTTCTCTCCAAGACACCATAAAAGCTTTAGTAATTTGTAACGTTTATTACTAAATGAAAAGACATAGACATGAGGTTTTGGCATGTCTAGACATCCCATATGAAGAAGGGACTCAACTCTTCATTGTACTTTCACTTCTTGTGGGGGCTTCCATACGGGGGAGGAGGTGCCTTGACCTCTACCATGCATATCTAATTAATTGGATTATTTTCAAACACGATCTAGCATGGATATTTTATCATGTCTCTTTTTTTTTTTTTTGAGAAGCTATCTTGCTTGCTATTTAATGCAACTCATTTGAAGAAGAAATGGAAAACTTTGAAAGAAAATCATCTTTAGCTGTTTCTGCGTGATGATGTTTTAAAATCTAATGTCATCAAGATTAAAAGTTTTTTTTTAGTGTTTAGATAGAGAGTAATTGTATATTCACATCAATTTTTTATTTTATTTTAGAGTTGATAAAGTTGATAATTGGTGATTGAAGATCTAACATTTATAAATATGATCTTTTTTTGTGTGGGGTTTACGAACCCTCCGGTGATAAAATCAATAACTTTTAATAAGTGATTGCAACAAATGAGAAAATGAGCCTTAAGTCCTAAGAATACGAGTGTTTGTTCTTATTTATGTATGATAAATGTTCCGCGAATAAGAATATGGATACTTAATAGAATAGAAAAATGTGAATCCTTTTACCTAAGTGATTTAGGGGCTATATATAGCATCTGAACCTTATCATGTTGCTTGAATAAAGGGGTTAAAATGTCATTTTCTCTTGATAGCATTAACGAGAGATAAATATCTCTTACACAACAATAATGAGAGATAAATATCTCTTGCACAATATTAATATTGATGGAAATATGATAGACCCTAAATTTTTTTTTATACACCTAGGGATACAAAGAGATGATTATTTTTACTTCTAATATTTTATGTTAAGAGTCATTACAATAAGCAAACAAAATATCGTGACCTAACATGTATTTGAGCTCAGCTTGTAGCTGAGAAGAGGATGTCGAGTTTGACATCTTGTAAGATCCACATATATTTAGGCTTAGTACATAGCTGAATTCAAGGATGTTGGGTCTGAAAAGTAAGCTAGACTCATATCATCTAAGCTTAGCATTCTGCCATGCTTAGATATGTTAGGTTATTAGCTTGTTTTTGGCATTTTTAAATATGGGTTTTAAGCAAAAATAACATATATAAAATACGTTAACCTATCACTATGAAATATAATGAGTATTATAGTGAAAAATGTATTAATTAATCATTGATATATGTATTTTATATGTACATTTATACGAGGTTGGTGTATATACAAATAAATAGAGTAATCATATCAACAGAGAAGTATGTTTCGTTTACTTTTAATGTTGTTATAATCTCACGATTTCGTAACATTTGATTAGTGTTTTGAGATAAAAGAAATAAGAATATAAAATACTTGTTTTTTTATTTTAAAAATATAAAAAATCACTTCAAAACTATTCTAATATATATTTATTTTATATCCATGTCTTCAATTAAACAAGCTTTTATCCTCGCCATCTCTTATGTTTCAAGAAAGTAACATGAATATAAGCATTTCATAAATGGTAAGGTTGAAGCTTTTAGCATCTATACAGGTTCAGAAGCGCTCCAATGCATATCTAACATGGGATTGTGGCAAAATGTGGTGAGATTCTAAGGAAATCTAAGTTCTTATTTTTTGACAGCCATGCTGAAATTAAATCGAGTTATTGGTTAACCAAATTGATATGTCTTTTGTTCATGATTAGCCTGGTTTAATCATATATTGATAAGAATTCACGGAGAAGAGATAGTTTTTCCTCTAAATGATCATATATATTCAGAAATAAAGGTGAGCCTACATTTTCGATTTTGAATTTCTAAGGAAAAGGGTTACAGAAGGTGATGTGATCTCCCTTTCCTTGACGACAAAGGCAAGAATTGGACCCAATTTACCCCACTTGAAATAAAACACACACATCAACCACTAACCATCCCTCTGTATTCAACTAAACCTCCTCCTCCTCCTCCTCCTCCTCCTCCTCCTCCTCCTCCTTCTTCTTCTTCTTCTTCTTCTTCTTCTTCTTCTTCGTTTTTACATATAATTTTGCAAGCTTTTTCACCATCTATAACAAACCCTTATAAACGAACGTCACAAGTCTTAATTATCCTGTTAAAAAAATAAAATTCTTATCTATCTACACACACCAAGGTAATGTTTGGAATGCAGAGTTTTATTTTTAAAATGTTTTCGGTTGAAAATGTATTAAATTATTTTTTTAAATTAATTTTTTTAAAGTGTTTTCCGGTTTGAAATGCATCAATCTAATTTTTTTAAAATATATTTTTTATATTAGTATATTAAAACAATTTAAAAATATAAAAAATTTAATTTAAAACAAAATAAAATTTAAATTTTTAAAAAACATAATTGAATCATAAAAACAAAAACTACCCTTCCAATTATGGCCTCTTGCCGGCACAATTACTCAAATCCTTCGTTTATACCACATTTTGATCATACATGGTGTAATCCTTAGCACACCATATCAATGAAAAAAATTAAAAAAATACTTGTTCTTAAAAATCTTCCACATCACCACAATTTGATAATAGAATGATAAGGTGTATCCAATTGACAGTTTAACACAAGTTTTATAAAATTATCTCTTTCAGCTAATAATTCAAGAGACAGCAAAACTTTTTTGACTTTAACTAGGCTCACCATATCAATGAAAAGTAGATCTACCAAAAATCTCTAAAACCCCCTTTACTCTCTGTCTCTCTCTCTCTAAAACCCTGCCATGTATGCTAAGCATGGGCTGGCAATGTTTGTCTACTAGCTATCACTGAATGCTGATCTCTACACGCCTATAAAATGAACTACAACTCTTAACACTACACTAACACATGCTCTTCCGTGTTGCGAACTCTTAACTAACAGCAAAACTGATAAAGAAACTGCCTTTGATGGCACTCGGTCTCATTTTCCTTTTCTCTTTGTGTTTCACATTGTGTTTTGCGGGCAATGTGAGCTATGATAGTAGGTCTTTGATCATCAATGGTGAAAGAAAGCTTCTTATTTCTGCTGCCATTCATTATCCTCGCAGTGTCCCTGCGGTCAGTGTCACTTTTCTTCAACTGGGTTTTCTGTTTTCTTGGTTTTTATTAAAGAAAATGCTGGAAAATAATATGGAAAAATGGAAACGTTGTATGTTTACTTTTGGGTTTTGTTTAACTGGTGATTTTCTTAACTGGGTTTGGAGAGTTTTGCTTTAAGAGCTTGTTGGATCGACTTTTTGTATTGCTTTACTGGGTTCTAAAATTTTGTTGAATTGTGTAGTGAATTGTTGTACTGTTTTTCTCTTTTAGAAGTGGTGTGTATTTTAGGATGGTAATTGTGCATGGCTTCATTGGATTAGCAACGTGGATTCTAGATTGCTTTCTGCATCTTGGGTTTTGATAGTAAATTTTGTTAATGTGAATGGTGGTATGTGGCAGATGTGGCCAGAGCTGGTAAAAACAGCTAAGGAAGGAGGGGTGGATGTGATTGAAACATATGTATTTTGGAATGTTCATCAGCCTACTTCTCCTTCCGAGGTGAGTGGAACTACAATGTCTAGTCATTTGGCAGTAAAAGTTCTCCATTTTTATCTTTGTAGTTCAATATTAACTCTTTCTATTTCTTTGGTTGTAATTGGGAAATTGTAGTATCATTTCGATGGAAGATTCGATCTGGTCAAGTTTATAAATATTGTCCAGGAGGCTGGGATGTATTTAATCCTTCGGATTGGCCCATTCGTTGCAGCTGAATGGAATTTTGGGTATGACTGTAGCCGTCTTAGATTATACAGCTTTTTGAATGATAATGGATTTTTCCTTTCACTTATATCTTAAAAACATTTCACATTTTTTTTTCATCAGTACTTTTTATTCGTTTCTCATCACTTTCCTTACTTTCAATCGTGTACAAATAGGGGTATACCTGTCTGGTTGCATTACGTTAATGGAACTGTCTTCCGGACTGATAATTATAATTTCAAGGTATGACAGTGGGATCTCAGGAGTCTCATTAGTAAGAGGATCTTTAGATTCCTGTTCCTGAATCTTCATTCACATGTGATTGAAATATTGATGTTTTCTGATGTTTTTTTTTTCTTTTTCCCAACTCTTTGGTGTTTAGTACTACATGGAGGAATTCACGACATACATAGTTAAGCTAATGAAGAAAGAAAAGCTCTTTGCATCGCAGGGGGGTCCCATAATTTTGTCTCAGGCAAGTATAACTATGATCTCTGTTTCTAATATTTATCAATTTTCGGTTCAACATTCAATAAAATCAAGAAGAATTGTCATTTGTTTTCCTTACTTTGATTTCAACCGTTTGGTTTGCACTTTTGCAATATGGAGGATTGTGGCTCTTTCAGGTGATGAGCCTTGATTTTTTGAACATTCCCTTAACAGAGTATACCATCCAAATGGCTTTTAGTCATTGAATATGTCTCCTTTAGTACAAATAAATGTGGCTTGTACTATTAGAGGTAATTGTGCTACTTTTATGAACTGATCTCACTGAACGTTTCGCTACCTTCAAATGATGTCAGAATCTTAGATGGTTCTTTTTCAAGAGAGGCTTATTAAATGATGCAAATTTTTGAAGCACTTCCTGAGTTTTTTCCGTGCATAATTGAACTAACTATGGCCCACTCTTTTGTTCTGTTTCTTTTGTCATTTTCATGTCATCTTCCTTTTACTGAGAATGGGCTTCTTTTCCTTTACATAACCAATGCACCTGGTTTCAATTGCAGGTTGAAAATGAATATGGATACTATGAAGGTGCTTATGGAGAAGGTGGAAAGCGATATGCTGCATGGGCAGCACAAATGGCTGTTTCTCAAAATACAGGCGTGCCTTGGATAATGTGCCAGCAGTTCGACGCTCCTCCCTCTGTGGTGAGAGTTTATAACATCCCTACATCTAGGTATCTCAAAAACTGGCTAAATGGGACTGCTGGATACAAGCTAGTGCATTATTATACTTGAAGAGGAGTTTTTTTAACCTTGTACCACATTTGGCTGAATTTTTTTAGTTGGAACTAAGGCTACATTAAGTTTTGAGTTGACATACCAGTTTGTATGTGTTGCATCTGCATGCTGTACGACTATTAGTGATTGGTTTTTAATTGATAAGTTGAGGGTCGTTGTGATAACTATATTAATAGAAGGGTCATAAAACACTTGGTATCGTATATATTAGCCTTGCGTAAAAATTGTATAATTGTTTTTACTCATTTCTTCTTCCATCCTTGTTGGTGCAGATAAATACTTGTAATTCCTTCTACTGTGATCAGTTTAAACCTATTTTTCCAGACAAGCCTAAAATTTGGACTGAGAATTGGCCTGGATGGTAATGTTTAATTCCTATTCTTGCCCCTATTTGCTATGTATAATCTTCGCTAGCTTATGAAAATTTGTTAACAACCGTGATTTAGCCATCCATATGCTTTAATTCTAGTGAGACTATGCTACAGTAGTACTTGAATTTCATATATGGTAGTTTATGTTGTAAATCATCCCATGCTTACTAATTACACACCAGGTGGTGAACAATTTCAATGAATTAGAGAGTAGTGAAACGTTAAGCAGAAAGAACCTATGTGTACAAAATATAATTTTTTAACTACCTAGTTACATATCTCTAACTCTTTTTAACTACTGAAAGTAATCAACACATGTAAAGTAGCTCTTTGAGAAATTGAAGAATTGTCTCTGCATAAAAGTCATTATATCTGGACCCTGAAGGCATAAAGTTCTTATTTAGATTTGTAATCAGACAGAATTTAGTCATATCATTCCTGTGCTTCCTCGAGAGATTCTGTAGTCTAAAACTGCTTATCAATCTTTTGGTTCAGTTGTTATTGTCCTTATCTATTCTGCCTAGCATCTTATAATAGGTGATCACTCCTATTCGAGGAGGCCTCCACTGGAGAGATGGTCTGTTTTGATCCATCTGGATCGATTCACTGGCTCTTGCATTGTAGCCTTATTGGGTCTAGTATGAAATGTACAGTAACTTCCAAAGCATTTAAGTGGGACCAACGCTGTCTTTTTCAGGTTTCAGACATTTGGGGCCCCTAATCCTCACAGGCCAGCTGAAGATGTTGCTTTCTCTGTTGCTCGCTTTTTCCAGAAAGGTGGCAGTGTACAAAATTATTACATGGTAATTTACTTGATATTCTGTCTTGAATTCTCTAGTTGATTTGCACTTTTTTACATATAGTGTATTTGATCCACAGTTAGAGTGCTATACTTGTTTGATTCTTAAATCATGCTGATCACCTTCAGTTTAAAGTTTCTGTTAATGTATGATGATTTCTATAATTAACATAACACTGCTGCTTGGTCCTCTGTGGTTTAGTACCATGGAGGAACAAATTTTGGGCGCACTGCAGGTGGACCATTCATTACAACAAGTTATGATTATGAGGCACCAATTGATGAATATGGTGAATACTTTACATTTTCACCTTCTAATTGTCACGTGCTCATGTTCTGCATCTGCAATGTGAAATTGAGCATGTGCATAATGTCAATTTTATGAGTTCTGGCTTTGCTGATAGGTTTGCCTAGGCTACCAAAGTGGGGACACCTGAAGGAACTTCATAAAGCTATAAAGTTATGTGAGCATGTCCTACTGAACAGCAAGCCAGTTAATTTATCACTGGGTCCTTCCCAAGAGGTACCTTTCTGCTCTTCCTAACTCAGGCACATGCAAAATTTTACATATTTATTTTCCCAATTTACTTTTTACTAGTTTGGCTTCCATATTTAGCTGTAGATAAATCCAAAGCATTTCAATATATAAATTGATGGATGCCTTATTTCCCTCATGATACTCTGTTCTCTCTCTTCTCTTCTAGTTTCTACAAAATTTCCTGATGAAGCCATCAAGAGATGGATTCTTGACTTTGCTTTGTGTACTACACAAAATGATGTTATTGAAACTTGCAATATGGGTAGTATTACTGCAAAGTCAAATTTGTTTTTGTTGCCTCACTTTCTTTTGGATCAGTGTTTGGTTTGATTGTACCGAATGACTACAATATGAAAATCTTACTTCAGAATGGGATATCTCTGCTGTCTGCATATCATCTGTAGAGGTGTGAGCACTCTGTCATTTGGCCATATGTCTAGAACTGCGACATAAATTCTAACATTTGTTGTCATTTAGTACAATTAGGTATTGAAATTTCAGATTGCATGATTGGTGGATGTGAATTCCAGCGTTGTACTGGTCATATTGATGTTATGTTTATGCAATTTCTATTTGGGCTGTGTTATATGCTGGTGTTCCCTGAAACTATACATTCATTGTACTGATCACTTATTGCAGGCCGACGTCTATGCTGATGCATCAGGTGGTTGTGTTGCTTTCCTTGCTAACATAGATGATAAAAATGACAAGACAGTTGACTTTCAGAATGTGTCATATAAGCTGCCAGCCTGGTCAGTTAGCATTCTGCCTGACTGCAAGAATGTAGTATATAACACTGCAAAGGTAATGTCTTCATATTATGAAATTCAAGCATTCTGATAAACTTCCTACTACCACATATGATTTACACCAGAGTGCAGAAATTTTAGTGCATCACGAGGTATAAGATCTTTTCATAAGGGTTAAGTACCCACAAAATAACAGTCATGATAATTTTCAGCCTATGAGCTATGCATCAAACCTAGTTGAAATTAAATGCATACGATGACCCATATATGGTTTGCTCCTGTATTCTTATCCTTTCAATTGTTTGAGTCTGTATGTGACAACGATATTTCTACAGTGTTCATCATCCCACTGAAAAATAAAATCAGCCATTGCTATCACTGCAAAAAATAAATGAAAATCTTACATGGAAAAGTTTTTGGCAAGGCTGAGATACTGAGAATGAAAGTTTCTCCTTGTGGTGAGGAAGTAGTTGGTATGGCTCACTGCAAAGCTTAGAAAAGGACGGATTACAAAACTAAAAAACATCAAGCATCCATCCTATCATAAGACTAGAAAACTCCAGTAACTCTTTCCTAATAGCAGATTAATATCAGGCAGTTAGTCTGTTTTAATGAAATTGGCTTGTCCTATATTCTATCACACAATTCTTGTTCTGAATTAGGCTCTGCACTTGTGCGTGAAATTTTCAACAGGTAACTTCCCAGACTGCTTTAGTTGAAATGGTACCTGACAATTTACAGCAAAAGGATGGCTCAAAAGCTCTTAAATGGGAAGTATTCGTGGAGAAAGCTGGGATTTGGGGAGAACCTGACTTCATGAAAAATGGTTTTGTGGATCATATCAACACCACAAAAGATACCACGGACTACCTCTGGTACACAACAAGGTTGGTGTTGCTCTACTAAAACTAATTGCCTGTATTTGTATTTGGATGTTTACTCTGCTATTCTAATGTTATCCATTTCCGTGTGGTTTTATGATTAATTGGACATGATAAAAAAAATGTAAATTAAAACACATTGTATGTGTGTGTTTATTTTTTTATCCTCAAGGAAATAGAATTCTTTCATGTAATTTCCGTATCCATAGATCAGACACTTTAGTATGTCTAGTGAGTGCTATGCTTAGAATGCATATTCTGACTGAAAAATGAATTAAATGTTCAACCAGCATTTTGATGGGCAAAATTATTATTTATTTATTTTTTATGATGGTCTTGGGTGCTTCATCTCACTCCAGTTCTTTGTACCTCAACAAGTGGTTCCCTTTGATCTTTCTCTGGCGTCTTGTCTTCTTCTCCTAATCTTCAAATCTTGTACCCTACTCAATATTTAAGAATCAATTTAAACCATCATTGCTATCTTGCTACCTATTTTCTAAATATGACATGTGCAATTGATGTTGCATAATAATTCCATGATTTATATGTGAGCTTATATATTTATGCTTAAAAAATGAGGAAAAGAAATTCTTAACCGTGTCCATCTGCAGCACTGGATTATTCCTACTTAAACTTGATTGTATAAAAATGATTTTTTATTTATAGAAGAGGTCTATTGTACTGTAAGATTGGTTTTGAACTTGATAGAATTCTTCAATGGCAGTATTGTTGTTGGTGAAAATGAAGAGTTCTTGAAAGAGGGAAGACATCCAGTTCTTCTTATTGAATCAATGGGTCATGCTCTTCATGCTTTTGTGAATCAGGAACTTCAAGGTTATTATCTGGTTCATTCCTTTTAGGAGTAAATTTATTTTATTATGATTCTCTTGAAACTTGTTGGGTTAATTTTGAAATATGCAATTAATATTCTTTTCCCCCCTCTGTACCACTATATTTTGCGTTTGCACTATTTTTATATTCAAAGCTAGTCAAGTGTGATAGCTTGCTATGAAGTCTTAGCACATAGGTTCCTCAATGTTGTACGTGGTTACTCTCTAAGTTTCTTTGCCTATTTTTGGGTATACATAGTTTAAAAACCAAATTTTCTAGCTCTTTCTATTGGTCTACCGGAAGGCTACAATCTTTTGTCCATCAAGATTCTTGATGGGAGGATTTTTGAAAAAGTTGTGAATTGAGCTATGATAATTATTGATTCCCAGACATTCTTTAGCATTTGTGAAATATCACACTTATCCTGCTCAGTTCCTCAATCTGATATTCTGATTGGTGAATTTGGAGATTTCTCCTTGATAGCACATGAGAGAATAAGACAGTCTTTTCAGGAAACTAGAGCCCACTCTAGCTTTTATTTACTTAGCTGTACTTGATGCAGCAAGGATGGACAAACAAGAAACTAGATAGAAGATGCCTAGACATCTTCGGAGACATTAAGAAGTTCTAATCACAGAACTTGTTCTTGTTGTATGAAGCATTCAAGGAACTTATGCAGGAACAAACCGCTGTTTTCTCAAAATATATCATCTGAAGGAGACCTGGCAGTTCTTAGGGTTAAGATTATGAAGAATTGTTATGCTTGCTACGTTTTACTGCACCATGGTTGCATTACATCATATATATATATATTTTGGAGGAAGTTGCATTAAATAGATAATAAAATGTTCTTCTTGGTATCTCTTTGACAAATTATATTTATACAAGCTACGGCCTGCAACCATGTTACTAAATCTAATTGCCAATATTCAGGTAGTGCATCTGGAAATGGCTCGCATTCACCCTTCAAATTTAAGAATCCCATATCTCTCAAGGCAGGGAAGAATGAAATTGCTCTCCTAAGCATGACTGTTGGCCTACCAGTGAGCTACTTTTATTATTATCATCTTTTTATTTGATTACCAATTTTCATTTTCTGAAGCCTTTAGGTTTTATTTCAACTTTCATGCTGATAATTTTGTGTCTGTGATGAAGACCAACTTTTTTGTCACAATACTGCTTGGATTTCAATTTCAACATCAGTATTGATCTCTAGATGTTAATTGCATTATCTACCAAGTTGCTTTCAAAAGTATGAAAAATTTGGTCCCGTGGAATGGTCTTTTATCCTAGTGATGGATTTATGAATGATTTATCTAGTAGTTTGAAGGACATTGCCAAATGCTTATGGTCTTACCTAGGCCCAATCTATGCTTCATTTAAAACCTGTCCAGTTTAATGAGATATCCAAAAATATTGGCAGGTGTAAAAATTGTGTGGAAGCCATATGATGTTGTGACATTGTCTTAAAATTCTTATGTTTGTAGTATTATCTAGAACCTAGGTCATCATCAGAATGGGCTCCAATCAAAGTATCACATATTTGCCCCTTTATAGATTCATCTTGTGTTTGACTGATGAAAAAGTTTGTCTGGGGGCTTTAAACGCTTTGAGAGAATGTCAGAGCCTAGTTATAGAGTATTCATTCTCTGTTACATGGACTTTTGGGGAAGCCATCTGTAAAACTTTCTTCCACAGAACATCAAACATTGGCTGGCACTAAAAGCTGGAACATATTGCACTTGATCTTTGAAGTTATTTGTGATGTCATGCTTTATCTTGTCATGTGTTTGGTTTCGTCAAATGCAACAAATTGAAAAGACTCAACACTCCTTTTTGTTGCTTTCAGAATGCAGGCTCATTTTACGAATGGGTAGGAGCTGGACTAACAAGTGTTAGGATTGAAGGATTCAACAATGGCACTGTTGACTTGTCTCATTTTAACTGGATCTATAAGGTATTCTTCTTTGTGAATATTGACTGTGCATGCTGTCAGACAAAAGGAGTAATAATGTCTGTTTTAAGATTAGGTTTTTTCCCTTTGGTTAAGAGAGCAAAATTTTCTCCCTTTCCGTTCCTTTAGTTTAAGGTAAATTAGTTTTCCTTGAAAATTTTCACTGTAAACCTGAATGTGAAGTAATACTGTATACAAAATCACACTAAAAATGAATATGAAGTAAAGCTGTATAAAAAATGCATTACGACTCCTTAATTACTGCTGTGATAATCAATTTCTGTTGAGAATATTTTATGCAATTTGCCTTGGAAAATAATGAAAGACAAGTTCCAATTAAATAACATCCAGTCATTTTGGTGTTGTTTTTGAATGGTTTTTTCCTGGAAAACAAGTAATTGATTATTTTGCTATGACAAATTCACTTTTGGATTTTCCTCTTGAAAATTATTTTGGATACATTGGATAGAAGTTGTAAAACGGGTTTGGTTGTACAAAAATAAGGTAGCATGAGGTTCATTATTACAAAGCGCTCATGAATCCTAATGCTGTACAGAATTTAAGGTCCCAATCCTTCAAAATTTAAAACATGAGAAGTAGCAATATGATGTGATGTTTCTTCAGCAGGAAGCAGTGTTTAAGAGATGCAGAATTTGAAATAGCTAAATTCATTGATATTCATGAATAATATGTGGCATTTTATTTCTTACAAAGCCTTGACTCTTTTTTCAATCCTGTTTCTCCCAGATTGGGTTGCAAGGAGAAAAGCTTGGTATATACAAGCCTGAGGGAGTGAATAGTGTAAGTTGGGTTGCAACATCAGAACCACCAAAGAAGCAACCTTTGACATGGTACAAGGTAAGCATTTAGTGAAGATCTCTTTCAGCTATGCTATATACTTAACTTATATCCTTTGGAGGTGAACGTTGCCACTGCATTCCAAGCATTTAATGCATATGACTAATTAATTTTGAACTTCATAGGTTGTTCTTGACCCACCAGCAGGGAATGAACCTGTTGGGCTGGATATGCTTCATATGGGAAAGGGTCTAGCTTGGTTGAATGGAGAAGAAATTGGAAGATACTGGCCCAGGAAAAGTTCTGTTCATGAAAAGTGTGTTACAGAATGCGACTATAGAGGCAAATTCATGCCAGACAAATGCTTTACTGGGTGTGGTCAACCAACACAAAGATGGTAAATGGAAAACTGATAAATTTTTGATGAGATCGTTGAATATTTTTTCTCTCTTAATTGCATCACTGCATCCAAATGGATATCAGTAGAACTTAAATGATTAACCACTGCATCGTTGCAGGAGTCCATGCATCAAAATTACAAAATTTTGGAAGTTTTTTTCGTAACTATCTACATGATGAATGTATATAATTTTCTAACTATGCCTAGTCTCCAAAGGATTGATGGTTTGCTGATAATCAGCTTTTGGAAAAAAATAGATGATGCTGTAGATCTTAAGTTATCTGCCAGCCTTAAGCCTATTGATTCAGCTAAGGGGCCCTTGTGCATATTTCTAAGTAAAATCTGAATTTTATGCAATCACAATTGTTAATATTTGTGGAATAATTCGCAAAGCTTCCCGATGCATCGCACCCTGCTATTCGACCTAGTTGGTCCTCATGAAAATTTGTCAGTTATTTTGTCTTCATTTTCTATTTCTGGTGGAAAACAAAAATACAAAAATATCATACATGCATGACCAAGTAATTGATTTTGTTGTTGCAATATCAGAAAGTTTGCATTCTGTGTGTGCCAGGTACCATGTTCCACGTTCTTGGTTCAAGCCATCTGGAAACTTGCTGGTGATTTTTGAGGAGAAAGGTGGAGATCCAGAAAAAATTACATTCTCGAGACGAAAAATGTCCAGCATATGTGCTCTCATCGCCGAGGATTACCCCTCAGCTGATCGAAAATCATTGCAGGAAGCTGGAAGCAAGAACTCCAATTCCAAGGCCTCTGTCCATTTGGGGTGCCCCCAAAATGCCGTTATATCAGCTGTAAAATTTGCCAGTTTTGGAACTCCTACTGGAAAATGCGGATCTTACAGCGAGGGAGAATGCCACGACCCCAATTCCATTTCTGTTGTTGAAAAGGTAGGAAACATAATTCCTTCTTACTTCACTCTAGCCTTTTCCTTGCGTCAAAATGTTTCTTTGCTTCATCCTAATCCAAAAATGAAAATAAAAGAATGCATAAAAAATGGTTTCTTTACTGATAATACTGCACTGGAAATATTGCAGGCCTGTCTAAACAAAACCGAGTGCACTATAGAACTAACAGAGGAGAACTTCAACAAGGGTTTGTGTCCAGACTTCACCAGGAGACTTGCTGTTGAAGCAGTATGCAGCTGAAATCAGCAGCACCAGCAGTAAGAAGATCCAACCACATAGCATACAAATTCACATGCTTAGCTAGAAAGAACAAAAAAAAACAAAAAAAGGGGGGAGATTATATTACCCTCCACTATAAGGTTTTTCCCCTCAATCTTCCTCTGAGTTATAGGGAGAAACTGTAGTGTTATGTATGAGGTACTGTAATTTGCATTGGGAAATAGGCAGAAAGCCAATGCTTATTTATTTGAGGCATTCAATGTCAATCAATTCAATGTATTTCTGCAAAATAAATCCCAACAGGTGAGAATTTTTTCTTTTTTGTATTTTCTTCTAGCTGTTGATTGGTTTATGACATGTGAGAAGCAAGAAAAAAGAAAAAACTTTAACACGGCCTCATTCCCTCCCAGATTTCCAATTATGATTTACCCATTATATTGGTTTTTCTCTTGAATTTAAATTTTCTAAATGTACATTCCGAATTTAAGAGGAAAAAAAATATTTCTGAGACGGTTGTACAAGAGTCGAGGAACTAATTTATAGGTTTTTCAAAATTTAGGAGCTAAGTAATAATGAGGTTAAAAATACAGGGACCAAATAAAACAATTTACTGTTTGGAATTTACAGCCAAATAAATATCCTTCTTCCTCTGCCGCCCCAACTCACGCTGCAGTTGAGTTAGTAGAGTTTGGCAAACAACTAGCCACAGATTTGTGTTGCCTCTGCTTAGAAGCTAGGACGGTGACTCAGTGAGTTGAGTTGTAGCTGAGCCGGAAGGAGGGACTAGAACAAACACTCATTAATGGCCACCTTATCCATCTCCACAGCTCTTCAAAAACTCACTCCCTTCCCTTCTTCTTCTTCTTCTAGTAAGAAACAAAACTCATTTGTCTCATTTCCAATCTCAATCCAAAACCCTAACTCTATTAGACTCCCCATTTGCCATGCCACCGCCAAGTCCCAAACTGGACCCGTCAAGAAACGCTCCTCCTCCTCTTCTACAGCTTCGCCTAATACTAACAAGAAGAAGAAAAGAAGAAGTAAAGGTGGCAGTGGTGATAATTTGAATTTGAGGGATGTCGAGATTGTTAAAGATGATGGCGGTCTTGCTGATGTCCAGGTTGATGATGATGACGATGATGATAGTGATGATGGCTTTTATTCGGATTCGGTTTCAAGAAAAGTATCTACCCATCCAACTATGCCTCTGCCTAAACCACCAGCTGGGTTTGTTGTGGATGATAGTGGAAGGGTTCTCTTGGCTTCTACTAAGCGGATTGTCACCATGGTGATTTCTTTTCTTCTGCTTTCTATTGTTTTTTTCTTCTTCTAATTTATAACTTTTTTCTGCTTTAGTGCTGTTTAAGTTTCTGTTATTACTGTGTTTTGCTGCACCTTTCGGGTGCTCTTTGCCTTGTTTTTTTTTTTTTTGTTGGGGTTTCTTAGTTTTTCTGGCTAGTTTCATTGCCTTGAAAAAAACGAAAAAGAAAAAAAATGGTAAGATTTGATACGTTAGGGAAATGTTTATTTTCCCATTCAACAATTCAGAAGATTCTGAAGATTTACTGACAGGTTGATCCCACGAATAATTATCCATTGGAGTGTGTTATAAGGAGAATATTTAGAAGTTCACGAGGGGATGAATGCATGCTGCTATGTCCAGCTGACACGTGAGTGACTTTGCTGCAATATATGTGATGGAATACTTGTTGGTGTATTAAATAGATTCATTTTTGCAGGCCTGTTCAGATATTGAAGAGTGTAAATATTGACGGTTGGTCTGCGGTATGTTTCTCTGCTCTTCAATTATGAACATTAAATGATTGAGTTTTGGCACTGACACTTTTTCTTAATCATTCGATATCATGCAATGTTTGGTTTCAAATTTGGTATTTCTTGAATGGAACATTGGAAGGGGAAAATTCATCTTTGAAAGATACATCTTTCTTCCTCTTGCTGAAGGATTCATGGACACAAAAGCACACATTCTGTCATTTTCCCCTCTGCAGCATTGAGGAAATGCTTTCTTTTTCGCAAATAGTAACCAACCCTAGTAGTCTATAATTTTCTATGTTTTATAGGTCAGTGATGGAGAAGTTGAATCTATTCTTCCAGCTGCTGCATATGCTCTGGCCAAGATACACATGCATTTAGTGCATAGCGGGTATAATTGAATTTTTAGGTGGACAGAAAATATCTTGAATCATTTTTTTAAAAGTTTGTTCCTGTTCGCATTACCTACCGTTTGGATTTTTTCTTATCAGACTCTGTTATACAGCAAGAGGAGGGTTTTGTTACTCAGAGGATGACATATTTGATTTCCGGACAGGTATGACCCACCCTTTGATATTTAAACTCCTTAAGATTTTGATTTATTTTCGCAGCTATAATTAGTTATAGAAATATCTCAGTGGCCAACTTTTGTTGTGGTATTTCTCGAGTAAAATGACGTGTCTCTATTGGCATAGTATTCCTGAGAGGTTTCACATGAGTAGTTGCACATACTGGAGCATTCCTAAGACAATGTTTTTGGGAAATTCTTAAAAAAATCATGGTGGATTACTATCGTTAATCTTCCATTGCTTATTGGAATTGCCCAATAATAGATGCTCTTCAGCATGCATAATGGGTGCATCCCATCACCATGCAATATGCTATGCCATTTACGATGATGTTTACTACATATGTTATGAAGATGGGCACGTGGGAATGTTGTTATCTTTGTTGTTGATACTTCCTTTATATGCTCAACTAGAATTTTTTTTTACTTGATTGATTCTTCTGTTTTCAGAACCTGTATGAAGTCCTCTCTTTTTTACCCCTTTTCTCTCTTCCTTACCTATTGACACCCTCTTGCATATATTTCGTGTATTGGGTTTCTCCAAAAATATTGATGGATAAATATGACAGCTGATATAAGTTATTTTCTTCACGAGATATTTTGCTAAAATGCTGCAGATGATGGTGAAGATATAGATGGCTTGCCAAATGAAGGTGTGGAAATTACATGCTTCCATCTGGTAATGATAATAGCCTTAGGTTCTGAGTATACATGTGGTCTCAAATTTGATTTTTTTTTTTAATTGAGGACAAGCTTCTGCATGTATGTGTGTGCGCGCATGCTTCTAATATAATCTGCAAGCTACTGAATATCAGTTGATGGCATGAAACAATCATGTGCACGCATGTGCGCGTGCGCGCACTTGCTTCTAGTATGTTCTGCAAGCTACTGAGTATCAGTGGATGGCATGAAACAATCGCAAGTTGCATTTGCGAGAGAGCACAAGGATTTGAAGGAAATCTTGGTTGCTGTAAAAATCATTTTTTACAACTGTGCTACTGAACTCCTCCAACTGCACTAGCAAACTCTTTTTTTTTTAATTGAGGACAAGCTTCTGCATGTATGTGTGTACTCTGTTCTTCTTCAGTTTGATGCAAATTATTGTGGTTTTGCAGTTATGTTCACAAAGAATTCATATGCCTGGACTTGGGAATCCGAACTCTTTATTTTATCTTGTTTTCTTGAAATGAATATTAACTGGAAGGTCCTAAATGAAGAATTGTTTGAGTTTATCACGTATATAGATTGAAGACTATTACTAAGTTATCCTGTGAAGGAAACTGTAAAGATATTCCGCTAGGCTTTAAACAAGCAACCTCTTGGTTTTCATGCCCAACAAACTTTTACCATTGCAATGGACAATTCACCATTACATCACATTAATTGTGGATTGCACTCCCTTCAAATGTTTAGTTTGTTTATTCTTTACCTTTTTTTTTGTCTTGCAGGATGGTGCACATTATATGATTTATACACCATCCGATCCACTTCTTTTTGTCGCTGTTAAGGTACTGTTTTTAATCTGTTCTTCTTATAAATGAAGAGATCTAAGGAGAAGAGGATGTTAGATCCTTAACAAACCTGAAAATGTAGTCCCATGGATAACAATTTAAAGCTCTTTACATGAGTCCACATGCTTTACTCAATTAGCATCAATGAAACAACAAAGATGCTCTGCTATGGTATTGAATTTTGTTGGCTGGAAGGGTTGGAGATTTTTATGAAATTCTAGTTTTATCCAAACTTAATGAAAACCAGTTCTATTTTTTATTTTCAAGGCTTGATTTCATGTTGTTTGTTGTGAAAAACTGCCAGAAGTCAATTAAATGAAAGGAGAATTACCAGTCAAGAGAGAGAGAGAGAGAGAGAGTAAAAGAAAGAAATTAAGAAAACTTCAATTAGAAGTTTTTGGCTCAAGAACAGGGAGACTTGAGTGATCCATGGAATAGAAATGGAACTTACCGAAGTTGAATTTTGTTTGTGCAGGATCAGGATGGGCAGTTGCAAATAGCTGATGATGTAAGCAACATAAGTTTCATGATGGAGCTTGTTTACTTTTTCCATTTGTTTCCATACTGTTCCATTTCCTTTTGCATTAAGGATTATTTTCATATTTTAAATCTTCGCTTCAAACACACACACACACACATGAGCAGTAGAAAGTAGTGCTATAAAAAGACTTGCTGAATTTTTTGTCCCAGAACTGCAATTTATCTTTCGTATGTTGTAGCATGTAGCAATATGGTTTCTAATCCTACCTTAATGGAATAGGTTAATTGGATTTGCAATTTTACGCCATGCAAGCAAAGACATGCAAAATAGGTGGCACTTTCCAAATATCATAGATACCCATGGCTGCTGCCTACTAATATTTGTGTCCGTGCACATGTGATCAAATTAGCTACCGTGATTTTATCACTCAAGAAGTGTCCAGTTCTTTTTCACTCTCATTTACCAGGAATAGCAATTCCATGCATTGCAGAGGCACATAATGGGATCTTAGCATGGCCTTTGCTTTTGTCGCCCATGGTTAGACCTGTTTGTTCCTTTCCCAAAAACTTGACTGTGTATTTTATAGCTCCCAACCCTTAGTCATAAAAGGTTCTTTCTCAGTAGGCTAAGCATTTACTTGAAGCTGTTGATATAAAAATAAGATAGGGTTAGGGAAGTTATGGATTTGAGTTTCTCACCAGAATCAAGATTTGAAGGAATAATGGTGGCCAGTCTGTATCTTGAGAGTAATTGCCTGCACAAGGAGGCTCTTCTTGATGAGATTGTTTAAGAATTTCATTGATGTTTCGTATCAAGTGATGATTTTCTTCTTTTAAAGTTAAGTATAACCACTTGATTTAGCTCTTATACTCTCTGATGATTATAACAGGATCTCTTAGAGGACCCAGCTATCATAAGTGCCATAGACGAGGAGACCGAATTCAATGCCCTCGTGGTAAGTAGGTGCTCTCTCTCTTTACACAAGCCACCCAATTCCTCAGTGAATAGAGTTTCTTCACACTTTTTTGCAGGAAGAAGAAGCTGCTCTTCTGGAATCGCTGATGGGTGAAAGATGACCATAGAGTTAGCATCAACTTTTGTAAACATGAAACACTCCACTTCTAAGGAAGCGGCTTTTATTTGTTTCTGCTTCAAGATATTTCTAGTGGGAAAGAGAGGCATAAGACCACTAATTTCTTTTTTGCATCTTTTCTCTGTATATAAAAAAATTTTGTTTGATGTTAAAAATGTTTAAACTATATTTATTAGATCTTGACATGTTGGATCCAGAGCTTCACCAGTCTGGGTTTTTTTTTTTTTGAATTGGATTATCATTAATCTTGTCACTTAGTTGATCCCATCATCTAAATAATCTTGATTCTGGTGAGAAACAATTTGATAAATAAAATATTATCCTTTTAATAAAATAAAAGGGGTTAATTAAAAAAAAATATAAATTATTTATTTATTTCACTTTATCTGTATTCCATTGTTTAATTTTTTTAAACTCCCTGCATAAATACAACCAACAACAAGCACACCGCTGAAAATTCAAAGCAACAACAATCCAAAACGCATATTGCCAACAACCAAGATTTCCATCACATAAACTATAACAACAAACACACTGTTATAAGATTTGGCAACAACAATCCAAAATTTCTAGCATATATACTGCAAACAATAAGTACACATATTATCAACTTGTCGCCATCTATATCTAATGTTAATAGCTTAGAAACTTGCTATAGCTTGAATGAACTAAATTCGCATGGAAAGAGCAATTGTTAGGATATCTGAAATAAAAAAACAGTTATAAGTTATACAATAATAGGTTCATTCATTAGTGCAAACTTATGAATGAAATTGTATTAAATATAGGAGGGGGAGGAAGTGGTAATGATATTGAGCGAATTTCAGATGAAATGAAGAACATGAAAGATGAATTACATAAAGTTTGGATTAATAACTATAATATAGATGTTATTTTTTCAAGTGTAAAGTTGTTGTTGGTAACTAATGTAGTGTGTGTTCTGTTCATGTTTCTAATTACAATATTGTTTGCGTTAAACAAATAAAATGAAATACATGTATTTCCTAGTATACAAAATATGTGAAACATAAATATCAAATATAGCAAAAACATACACATTAAGGCAGTAAAATTCATAATTTGAACCTGTTATAACATCCGCAATGATTTGCAATATTTACATTCCTGTTGCTTGAAAGAATTAAAACAAATCCATAATTTGATTCTTCGACATTCTTAAATCAATGGATGTTAGTATAGTTTTTAAACCCGGCCCGGTCCAAGGCCCGGGTTCTGGGTTTTGACTGGGTCACTAGGTCTTGACCGGGTCACCGGGTCGGCCGGGTCAATCTCTATTTTTAAAAAAAATCAAAACGACGTTGTTTTAGTAAAAAAAAAAAAAAAGTCAACAGGTTGCAACCGAGTTTTTAACCGGGTTTTGTCGGGTCAACCCGTCGGGTCATGACTTTTCCTATTTTTTCATCAACCCGGCCCGGTTCCAGCCCCGGATCGGCCAGGTCTCAGGTTGACCCGCCGGGCCGGACTGGGTTTCAAAACTATGGATGTTAGTTTAAGTAGAGTGTTGAGATAAGAAAATATCAACAAAAATTTACAAATCAAAGAATATTGATTAGTAATAGAACAATTATTAAACTAATTGAACTATCATATATATTTAGAAAAACTAACATGTGTTGGTGTTAAGGGTTGAGAAGGATAAACCAACACCACTCCTTCTATATTTGCTAGTTTTCCCATCTTTAGAACCTCTTGATCCAAAGGCAACACCACTCCTTCCTCTTGTGGCACCACTAGATCTTCTAGTAGTATCACTGGATCCTTTAGCAATATTGGATTCTTTAATTTATACAGCATTATCTCTTTGACATGTCCTGAAATTGTGGTTATGTTACTTGCACATGTTGTACCTAAGTGTGGAAGCTTTTTTTATTTATAGTTCTAGGTTGATCTTCTCCTTGTTCTATTTGTCTATTCTTTTCAGGTCTCCCTACGCTCCTTTTAAAGTTTGGAGGTAGAACAATCACATCATTTTCTTTAGGATCTATATCAACTTTTGGCAATAGGTGCACGATCTCATTGTAAGTCTTCCTAAATGTTTTCACAATGTAATATACATGGCATAAATCTTCCATCTCAATTCTCTTGTGATGCATGCAAAGGACCATTTTTTTTTCCTTCAAAACAATACAAAATCTGGTTTGACCTCAAAAACTTGATATTCATTAGAACTTGAAATCATTCTCATATTCCTAGACTTCTCAACAGACTTATCTAACAATTTCCTAACACATGGTGTGACCTTTGTTTTCCATCTTACAGCCTGAGCAAGTCTATCATGAAACCTAGACACAAATT